>ERZ857785.26-NODE-26-length-208912-cov-24.394562_pt1 | contig 208912 bp, 201 predicted proteins | sample MGYA00519763_ERZ857785 | MGnify/ENA primary metagenome ERZ857785 (study PRJEB31778, sample SAMEA3449365) | human gut metagenome | biome: human gut; feature: human-associated habitat; material: faeces | place: United Kingdom | collected 2010/2012 ...
CCTTGAGTTTTTCTTTTGGTATCTTTTCTTTTGTCTCAAGACAAAAGAAAAGTACTTAATTTATAACCCATGCCCTATTATGCGGCACCGTCTTTTTCGGATCATAGTGCATTCCCGCCTGTGTCGGTATTTTAAGAACGTATGTACGTCCGCTTTTGTTTTGTAAAGAACTATCGCGTAGCCATGGGTTGGCATCCTTCAGTTGGGCGTAGGTAATACCTTTACTCTTGGCAAATTGTGCCAGATTGTCGATACTCGTTGTTACATTGACCTCTGTATGGGGGATGACCGGGTAAAGATGTTCCCGTTTCAGTAAAAAGCCATAGCGCTGCGGATTACTGATGACGGCTTTAGCGGCAAGCAGGCGGAACATGTAACGGGAAGTTTCTTCTACAAGCCAAAGGTCTACGGCTTGATCTACGAGCTGTTTTTTCAGTTCGGAGGAGATACGGCCTTGTCCGCCATTGTAGGCAGCGGCTACGCAGAGCCAGTTACCATATCTTTGGTAGGCATCTTTCAGATATTGGCATGCGGCACGGGTGGCTTTCTCCACGTGATAACGTTCGTCGATATTAGGGTTTACTTCAAGACCGAATTCGCGTCCGGTAGTTTGCATGAACTGCCACATTCCGGCTGCTCCTGCCGGACTACGGGCAAGGGTGTTGAGGTTACTCTCTATTACGGCGAGGTATTTGAAATCATCGGGTACACCGTTTTCCTTCAATATGGGTTCTATGATGGGGAAGAAGCGGTTCGCACGCTTGATGGTAAGCATGGTGGTGGAGTGCATATAGGTGAACGACATTTGTTCACGGTCCATGCGTTCACGATGATCGTAGCGAGTCAAGTCAATTTCCTGTCCGGCAAAGGTGATTTTATCCGGTACGGAAGGGGAGGTGACACAATAGGGAACTTCGGATTTAACGGATTGTTGTTCAGGATCTATCGTGCTGTGCCCAAACAGAAATGGAAGTGCGGCACCGGCGCATAGAGCAACTGAGGTAACTATCAGGATATGTATTGAGTTTTTTTTCATTTTCAAAAGTTTGTTTGGTTCGAGGTCGAATATACAATATTTACGGGAATGAGGCAAGAACTATGGTGTCTTTACAACGAATCTTAGTTCTTTATAGGCAATCTTTCCCATAACCACCGGGGGATCATTCGCCAGAAAAAGACAACTACACGGTATCTGCCGTCGATCACAATGACCCGTTTTTTCCGGTTCAGGGCACGGACGATACTCTTTGCTACTTGATTGGCTTGCATAAGCATAGGGAACTTACCACTTTTCAGTAAGTCGGTGGCGACGAAACCCGGGCGTATGTCTGTGAAATGGATATTCAAGTGTTGCATCCGGGAGAGTTGTGCCAAGGCTTCGATGTAAGTATTCTGGAAACGTTTTGTTGCAGAATAGGCCGGGGCGATGCCCAATCCTTTGGTGCCTGCGATGGAACTGATGACAGCGATGTGCCCACCTCCTTGGGTTTTGAAGTGATTGAAGGCGGCGGTTACCATACGGGTGAATCCTTCTACGTTGGTACGGGCGGTATTAAGTTCTATTTCCGGTTTCAGGTCCGGGTTCTGGCTACCTATGCCGGAGCTGAGGAAGAATAAATCTATGCCACCTAACTTCCGGATGAGTGTTTCCAGCAGGGTGGGGGCATCCGAATCTGTTACGTCCAGACGTTGAATTTCGATTTGTCCCGGGGCGGTGGCTTGCAGTTTCTCCAATGCTTCTTTCCGTCTTCCGGCAATACCGATGTGCCAACCTTGCTGAATTAGCAGTTTGGCAACTTCTTCTCCTATGCCGGAGGTGGCTCCTATAATAATGGCTCGTTTCATAGTTACTGTATTAGTAGTTTGTTAATTGCATGTGCAGGATGGGAAAGGGCTTACCTTGCGCATCTGTTTCATCCCGGCTTATTACTTCAAAGCCTCTGTTACGGTAGAAGCGGAAAGCCTGTTTATTTTGTTCGTTGACATCCACTTTGCGGAAACCTCGTTCGTTTACGGCAAACTCTAATAATGTCTTGCCATATCCTTTTCCCTGTTCGTCGGGGTGGATAAACAGCATTTCTATTAAATCATCGCTTAGTCCCAGAAAGCCACTGATGCGGTTGTCTTTATTCTTTATAATATAGAGTTGCACTGCGGGGAAATAAACGTTCTGTACCAGAGGTTTGTAGTACTGAATATCTTCTTCACTCAGAAAGTGATGCGTACTGCGTACGGATGCTTCCCAAAGCTCAGAGAGTTCGGGATAATCTTTCTCCGTGGCGACGAAGATATTTGTAGGAAGATTGTTTGTTTTCATATATTCTATTGTCCGATGACGGTTGCTACTATTTTTCTTCCACCGCCACGATTGCGGAATTCACAGAGGTATATACCTTGCCAGATGCCCATATTCAGTCTACCGTCAGTGATAGGTATGCTGAGACTATTACCAGTCAGGGTCGATTTTGCATGGGCGGGCATGTCATCATCTCCTTCACAGGTATGCATATAGTAGGGTTCCCGTTCTTTTACCAGGTGGTTGAAGATGGCTTCCATGTCAGTCTGGACATCCGGATCAGCATTTTCATTGATGCTAAGCCCGGCAGAGGTATGCTTGATGAACAGATGTAAAAGTCCGGCTTGCGGCAGACGCGGCAGGTTACGTATTATTTCATCCGTTATCAGGTGAAAACCACGTGCACGGGGACGTAGGGTAAATTCTTTTTGAGTAACAAAACTTTGTTCCATTTTATATATTTCTATGCGTTATTATTTGCCGATATGATTTAGTCTGAAAGTCTTTCTATTCTTTAGGGGCTTTATCAAGTGATGATCCGCAATACTTGCAGAACTGTGCACTTTCTTCGTGTCCTCGCCTGTGACAATTGGGGCACTCTCTTGCTACATTCTTTTCATGTCTTTTCATCAATGATACGGAAACTATGCCGGTGGGTACTGCAATAATAGTGTAACCTATCAGCATGACACAACCCGAAAGGAATTTCCCCAGGGCGGTGACAGGAGTTATATCTCCGTAACCTACGGTGGTAAGCGTGACGCAAGCCCAATAGATACTGTTGGGAATATTGCTGAACTGCGTATTGGGTTTTCCTCCTTCAACCATGTACATCAATGTTCCGATAGATATCACCAGAATAACCACAAACATAAAGAAAACTGCGATTTTTTTGCTACTGTCGCGTAGTGCCGTCAGCAGCATTTGCCCTTCCATCCAGAAGTTGAATAACTTGAAAACGCGGAATATCCGTATCAGGCGGAATGCCCGTATAATAAGCAGATAGCGTGCCCCGGGAAACAGGAAAGCGAGATAAAGCGGCAGTGTAGCCAGCAAGTCGATGATGCCGAAAGCACTGAAAGCGTATTTGGAAGGTTTGGGCGAACAATACAACCGGGTGATATATTCGAAAGTAAAGAAAGCGGTCAGTAAATACTCCATAACAATGAATGGAGTTTTCAGCCATACCGGCAATCCTTGCAGGCTTTCCAGGATAACAAGTCCCACGCTAAGCAATATGCACCAGATCAGGGTAACGTCGAATAGCTTCCCTGCAGGTGTATCAGCTTCGAATATGATGACATATAGTTTTCGCTTCAAAGCCTGATTATGCATCAGTTCTGTGAATTTATCTTTCAGTTTCATGTTTCACAATGTTTGTTACAAAAGTAAGAAAACCTTTCCGAATGAGAAAAAGGGTACTTGACTTTTTGTAACTTGCTGGAATATGGAGTATATTTGTTACCTGTTTTCACGATTTAAAAGTAAACAACCATGAATCGAATAATAACCTTCGTTATCGGGGTTTTGTTCATCATACTTAAAATAAAGAGCGTATGAATAAAGTATGTGTAGTAACAGGTGGAGCCGCCGGTATCGGTCGTTGCATTGTTGAGATGTTTGCAGAATCGGGATATACGGTGTATTTCATTGATAAGACACCCGAGGCGGTGGAACTGGCGGAAGGAAAGATGTCGGAAAGAGGGCTTTCGGTTACAGGCTTTGTCGGAGATATTGCCGAGGAACAGACGCTGCGGGATTTTGTAGACTTTGTCTTATCCATAGAAGATCAGATTGACTGTCTGATAAATAATGCTTGCCTGACAAATGGAGGTATATTGAGTAACTGTTCGTATGAAGACTTCCTGTATGTGCAACGTGTGGGAGTAGCGGCTCCTTATTTCCTGGCTTTGTCGTTTAAAGACTATTTCAGTGGTGCAGGTGCTATTGTGAATATTTCTTCTACCCGTGCTTTTCAGTCGCAGGCCAATACGGAAAGTTATACGGCAGCCAAAGGTGGAATAACGGCTCTGACTCATGCACTTGCAGTCAGTCTTTCGGGAATTGCCCGCGTAAATTCTATCGCTCCCGGTTGGATTGATACGGGAAGCTATCATGAAGAGGATTATGTGCCGGCATATACGGAAGGAGATATCATGCAGCATCCCTCGCAAAGGGTAGGAGAACCGACTGATATAGCCCGTGCAGTGCTTTTCCTTTGTGACGAACGGAATTCCTTTATCAACGGGGAGAATATTACGATTGACGGAGGCATGAGTAAACTAATGATTTATCATAATGATTATGGTTGGGATTATCAACCGTAGAAACTATTAAATATAAAAAGAGAATAATGGAAAAAGTAATTATCAACTCGTATGAGGATTTTGAAAAGCTGGTAGGCCAGCAAATTGGTGTTTCCGATTATGTGGAACTTTCGCAGGAACGTATCAATCTGTTTGCTGATGCTACGTTAGATCATCAGTGGATACATGTAGATACGGAACGTGCTAAAACAGAGAGTCATTTCAAGACTACTATTGCGCATGGTTATCTCACTTTGTCTATGTTGCCGTATTTGTGGAACCAAATTATTGAGGTGAACAACCTGAAGATGATGGTTAATTATGGTATGGATCAGATGAAGTTCGGTCAGGCGGTATTGTCGGGACAAAGTATTCGTTTGGTTGCGAAACTGCACTCATTGACAAACTTGCGCGGTGTGGCAAAGGCTGAGATTAAATTTACGATTGAGATAAAAGACCAACCGAAGAAGGCACTTGACGGTATTGCGGTGTTCTTATATTATTTCAATTAAAATTCTTTCATTATAAATTACACGGATATTCACAGATTAAGAAGAAGAGCTTTGCTGAAGCTTCATTATTAAATCTGTGAATATCCGTGTAATTTGTGATGTATTCTTTATTTCTTCCTGATATATTCCTGCCATAAATGTCGGATAGCCGCTACCGGATGATACAACAACATTCTTGGTCCTGCCCATCTCATGATTTCTCTCATCTGTTCCCGCATCTCCGGTTTGTAACAATGTATGGTACAGAGTCGGCAAGTACCTTTCTTTTCTCCGAACGGGCAACGTGACAACCGTGCATGTGCATATTCCAACACTTCCCTGCATTGCGGGCACAAAGTTTCGTTCCCCTCTTTCTTCCGGCAGTAGAGGCGGATCATTTGTTCCACGGTTTGTTTTTCCTGTTCGATGCGGGACATATTATTTTTCTCGGGCTAGTCGGACAACCTGTCTGATAAACTCAGTTTTTCCTTTTGTATAAGCATCTCTGTCATGCTCATAAACCTGTTTTAATTTCAGTTTTAACTCTCCATACTCATGAGCAAGAGCCGGATGAGATTGAAGATAGTGGCAAAAGATCGGCTCATCCCAGTCACCTGCATAGCGCACATGTAGATGATAGGCTTGCCCCCTGAATCCCTGAGGGGTATATCCTTTCATGAACATCATGTGAGGTGCAGGGTTCTCCGGTTGATGTGTATAGATATAACCTGTACTTTGAATCTTTACGATTAATTCTTCGATGTTAGTTTTTCCGTCGATCTCTAATAAAATGTCTATTGTGGGTTTAGCTATCAAATCTTTAACTGCCGTGCTTCCTATATGTCGGATGCGGACAATGTCTTTTCCGACAATGGCACGGAGTTGCTGTTCTTCCAGTTTATATAATCTTTCCCAATCTTTCTGATGTTCGGTCAGGATGATGGGGAAGAGTTCCCATAACTCTTCATTGGACATGCTTATTAGTTCTTTCATAACGGATAATACCTGTATAGCGAAAGATGGTTATATCAGTTTTTTTGCCAGCGTTTCAGCTTCGGAAACTCTTGCTTCATCATCGCAATAGCTTCTTCTTTAGTAACTTTCTGTTCCGAGTCTTTATTGAATTCTTCTACAAACTGGGCACAATGTTCTATCATTTCATCCATGGTGCAGTCTTGTGCGAATTTACCTTGCTGATAGCAGTAAGTACAATAATCTGCGCTGAGGCTACCGTCAGCATTTGTTCCGCATACTTCATCGGATGTGAGCGGCATTCCGCAACTTTGGCAAAATTTCATTTCCATAATCTTCTTAAATTAGAGTTTGTACAAATATACATTCTTATTTTAATTGCAGCAATTTTTTCAGTAAACCTTCATTCAACAGGTGTACAGTTTCGAACTTTCCGTTATAGAATACAGCCCAATTATTAAAGATACAAGGCAGTTGTTTAGCTTTCTCCAAAGTATCTATCTCTACCAACCGGAGAGGTATTTGGTTGTTCTCGCAATAATTGTATATCTGTTCGATGCAATTGGGAATATAGGGACATTGCACACCGTAATAGATGGTCAGTTCTTTGCCTTCAATGCTCTGTTTCCGCACATTTGATGTGAATTGCGGTTGGGTGCCGTCAAAGGAAAGAGCTAATAATTCATATTCGTCATTGATGGTATCCACTACTTTGAAGCCATATTTCAACATGAACTTTTTTTCTGATAAGAAAGGTTTCTTCTTTTTGGAAGAAAGGAGGCAGATGCCGGATTTTCCTTGCGCTTTTGCATCGTCGATGCACGATTGCAACAATTCCTTTCCGTATCCTTTTCCTTTGTAATTGCCGGATACCCACAGGCAATAAATATAGAAATAATTATCACCAGTTACGGGAACCCAGGCTTTTTCCAGCGGGGCATACTCGATGAACACCTTTCCCTGCGCATCCAGTTTGCGGAAGACGTGTCCTTCTTTGATACGCTCTGCCAGCCAGTTGCGTTTATCGTTTACGCCGGTCTGGTGTTTTTTGTCTGCAATGGCGCAACATAGGTGTTCGCTCATTACGTTCTCAGGGGTCAGTGTGATGAATGCCATACTTTTATTGATTTAGACGAATGGGTATATAGATTTTGGTGATTTGTTCCGATGGATCTTTCGACCACGTGACGTACTCTTCAAAAGAAAGTGCATTTCGCAATCTTTCTTTCTCTTTTGAATAAATATGAGTGTAAGCTCGAAGCAATCCTTTATAACTACCCCGATAGGTATAAACTACATACGATCCATTCTCTATCGTTAAACTACCGATGGCTCCCGACGGTTTTATCTTTTGTGATACGGAAGCGCAGGCATAGAAACGGCATCGCTTCTTTTGCGTAACCGTGGGATCGTCGAAACTGATGCCGAACCAGCGGGTAGCGGACGATTGTAATGTATGTTCTTTCAGGAAATCGCAAAGACTTCCCCAACCGCGTTCGTAACTTTCCTCCTCTCCATACGGACCGATAATACGGATGTATGCCACATGCATGGTAGGGAAGAGCAGTACTTCCGGTTCTTGCAATCCGATTAAAGAAATATCCTCTGTCATAGTTGTTTCTGTAGTGACGAGCGACAATGTATTTCTGAATGCTATCGGTGAGAAACCGAAATACCGTTTGAATGCTTTGGAGAAAGATTGCGGTGTGTCGTATCCTACCTTTTCGGATAGTTCCTGAAGGGATAGATCACGTGTTTGCAGGTACATCACAGCCCTTTCCATCCTTTGGCGGGTGATATAGGCCGAGATAGTCTCTTGCAGATATGACTTGAAAAGCCGGTGAAAGTGATATACGGACATGTTCATCTCCATTGCCAGCATTTCCGAAGATAATGTCTGGTGCAAATGGGTATGAATATAATCAATAGCCTGGTTGATTAATTCCTGATGTCCGTATGTCGTTTCTTCCTTCATCTGTCAGGTTTTGGCGCAAAGGTAGGCGAAACCAGCGGAAGAAGAATTATCCATTCTTGCTAATTTTGAGATAAACCATATCTTTCAGAAGCTTTCCATCTTCATACATGGGATGATCGTAGTTGTCAGTAAAAAAGTTGGGTATGCGGTGCGAGTAGGTAAATCCGCATTGTTTGTAGAAATCCTCTGTGTACGTATCTTCTGCTGTACCTACCAATAGCGTATGATAACGATCTTTGTAGTGCTCTAATAGAAATTCTATCAGCCGTTTTCCATATCCTTTTCGTTGGTAGTGGGGATAAGTGGCGATGTTCTTGATTTCATAGACTCCGTTTCCTTCATCTGTTATCACACACGCTGCCTTTAAGTCGCCGTCGTAGAGAGCGTACATTTCTCCCCGTTCCAGGTAGAGATCTATCATGGACTCTTGTTCGTCGGCAAGTAGCAGTAGTTCGAGGAACTCCTTTTTGTTCTTTAAAATAGGGACGATGTTTATCATTCGTGTAGATTTAGTTGTTCTTGAATCACCTCAAAGGTAGGCAATTGGTATGAGAAAGACAAATTCTGCTACCAAGTTGAAAAACATTATTCCGAAATTTGCTACTTATAATTAATTTCTGTTCTTTCGTACAGGAATTTATGATTGCCCGATAATGGTCTATGCTTTTTAGGGAGAGCGAGTTTTACAAGTCAATTCATTGGGGGGGATAAGATTAAAAGTAGTCAACCTATGTAAGAAGACTATGTGCTCAATATCAGTAGATTATGATTCTTAGTTATTCTCACTATATTGAGAATCTTTTCTCACTATGATGAGTATTTATTCTCATCGTATTGAGAAGTTCTTCTCATCGTATTGAGAATACTTTCTCTTTACGTTGAGAAAATCTTCATTATAGGCATCCTATTTCCGACTGATAAGTATTGTATTGCAAAGTAATATAGGTTATGGATAAAACATCCTTTGGAGAAGAAGTATATAGCGTTGTCGCCTCCATCCCTCCGGGACGGGTGCTGACGTATGGACAGATTGCTTATCTTATAGGTAAGCCCCAGTGTTCACGTATGGTGGGGCAGGCCATGCATAACGCACCTGAGGAACAAAATCTGCCTTGCCACCGGGTAGTGAATAGTCAGGGACGACTGGCCCCTTTCTGGCCCGAACAACGGGAGTTGCTGGAAAAAGAGGGTACCGTCTTTAAGAAGAACGGATGCGTAGATCTCAAGGCATCCGGCTGGGAAATACTGAAGGAGGTTATTTCTTAGCGAATATATTGATGAGCAGCGAACAACTTGTCAGCAAGATACCTGTTCCCACCACTCCCGTCCAGCCGAACCATTGCCAGAAGGTTCCGGCAAGGAAAGTTCCGGTGGAACCGCCAATGAAATAGGTAGTCATGAAAATAGTATTGATGCGATTGGATGCCTGCGGACAAAGGGCAAACGCACTTGTCTGATTACTGAGCTGGATGCATTGCATCCCTATATCTATCAACAGAATACCGGCTATGATACCTGCATAACTATATTGTCCCGCATAGAGCACTATCCATGCGCTGATTATCAGCGAACATCCTATATAAGTAAGCCGTTTCACCCCGACCGTATTGATGAATCTTCCGATGGAAGAAGCGGTCAGTGCCCCGGCTATGCCGCAAAGACCCAACATTCCTATGATATTGTTTCCCGCAAAGAAAGGCGCCTGCTCCATCTTGAAAGCCAGACAACTCCACATGGCAAGGAACGATCCGAACGAGAAACCTGCACGCAACGAAGCTATGCGGAGTTGGGGATACTTCTTGACGATGGAAAACAAGGATTTCATCAGTCCGGCATAACTTCCCTGATAATTGGAAGGAAGGTCCGGGAGTATCCTTATTATGATAAGCAAACAAACGACCATCAATCCCGCGGCAATAAAGTAGATAAACCGCCATCCCATGTATTCGCCTACAATGCCGCTCACTACGCGCGAAGCAAGAATACCCGTCAGTAGTCCCGAAAGAATAATACCTACATTCTTTCCTTTGGTTTCGGGAGTGGAATATTGTGCTGCAAGGGGCATGAATATCTGGGGTATAACCGAACAGGCACCCGTCAGCAGAGAAGCGAACAGTATCAGGTGGATATTGGGAGCTAAAGCAATGGTGAGCAGTGAGACTACCAGAATGGAAATATTTACGAGGATAATATTTCTTCTGCGGTATAAATCGCCCAGCGGAATGATGAACAATAGTCCGATGGCATATCCTATCTGCGAGCACATGGCTATCAGATTGGCGGTGAACTCACTGATGTTCAGGTCACGGCTGATACGGTTCAGTAGTGGTTGGTTGTAGTATATGTTGGCTACCGTTACGCCTGAGATGATGGCCAGCGTCCAAAGCAGGGACGAGGGTACTCCTTGATTTTCTTTTAGTTCCAATTTCATGCCGCAAAGGTAGTAATTTCATGAAAAATAAACATGCACAATGATCAATGATTCATATATAGGGGCATCAGGCGATGGTAGGCTTTCAGATATTTCCTGAGTCTGGTGACTTCTTTTTCTCCGATGCAGGGCATGCGGCGCACATCCATATTATCCGTCAGGTCGTGAATCTTAACGGCAACGGCTATGGGATTGGAGGCACATCTTTCGACGTATTCTTCGTAATCTTCCTCATCGGAGGTCTTTGTGACACACCGCACGGCTTCAATGATTTCGGCAGAGAATCCTTCCTTTTTCAGGTCTTCGAATGTCCATTCCGTATCTTCTACAACGTCGTGTAGAATACCGACAATCCTTTCTTTCAGATTCCGTCCCATATTCATTACGCGGATGGGATGATGCAGATATTCCTGTCCGTATTTGTCTTTTTGTCCTTTGTGGGCTTCGGTGGCAATAGCGATGGCATGTGAGAGAAGATGATTGTCCATAAGATTTTTTTTAGAATTGTTCGATACAAAGTTACTGAAATCTGTTATTAAATATAAGAGAGGCTTATTATTAAAATTGTATATTAACCCAATAAATGAAACAGATTATGAATATAGAACATTTTCCGGAGAAAAAAGTTTTTCAGACCGTAGTCGATGGAGAGACTGCCCGCCTGATGTATCATGTAGCTGACGGTGCTTTGGATGTGCGCCACACGATTGTACCCGGTGAAATAGGTGGTAGGGGAATTGCCTCTGCTTTAGTAAAGGCTGCCTATGATTATGCATTGGCTAATGAACTGGTGCCTGTGGCAACCTGTTCCTATGCCGTGAAGTGGCTGGAAAGGCATCCTGAATATAATGGAAAGACGGGAAAGGATTATGCGGGGGAGGGGACTTGTGCATTATAGAAACTCCTTAAAACTTTGGGCAGCCATATATTATCTATTATGACTGCTCAAAGTTTATTCACTTAATTATTCTGATTGATAAGGTTTATCACGACCTTTACCATTATATCTTTTTCTTCTGTTCTGCTTTCTGCAATCATTAATGTAAGGGCGACTAATGTGTTGTTGCTTATTAACCGGGAACCATCAAGTTTATATAAAATTCTGTTTTTCTCGAGAAACCATAGGAAGAGAAAAGCAGCAATACGTTTGTTTCCATCGCTAAATGAATGGTTTTTTACAACTAAATAGAAAAGCATGGCCGCTTTTTCTTCAATGCTGGGATAAAGTTCTTTTCCATCAAATGTCTGATAGATAGTATTGATGGAGCTATGAAATGATTGGTCTTTTTCATTTCCGAATAAGCCACTACTTCCAAATTTCTTTTGCAGAATGTGTATTGCCACCATTGCCTCTTCGTATGTAGCCCGGAAAGAGGTGGTTCGTGTAGTTGCTTCTACTTCTAATCTCTGATAGTCATACTTATCCAAAGTATCTAAGCCGTATGTGTAATCGGTAATAACATGTAATAACCCATTGGCTTCATTCAAGGTTAATTCTTTGTGTTCGATTACATTGGATAGTAATCTTACGGTATTCTTCAAATCAGCTAATTGTTGTGCTTTAGCCTGTTCATTAATAACATAACCTTTGATTAGGTATTCTTTCAGAACTTTATTAGCCCAAATACGAAACTGGATACCTTGTTGTGATTTTACGCGGTAGCCAATAGAAGTTATCATTTCGAGATTGTAATATTCTACCTGATAAGTTTTTCCATCGGTAGCAGTTGTCGCAAATTTTGCGACAACTGGAATTTCTTTTAGTTCTTCCTTTAGTGCATTAGTGATATGCTTGCCAATAGTTTTTACATCACGGTCAAACAGTTCAGCCATTTGTTGGCGATTAATCCATACCGTTTCATTTTCCAGTCTCACATCTATCAAAGTTTGTCCATCCTTAGTCTGGTAGATGATAATATTTCCTTTGTCGTTCATTTTTTATTCTTTTTAAATACGAATTTGTAAAGGTAAGCATTTTCTTCTTTGCTGCCTTCGGATTTTTCTCTATCTTGCTTCCGTTTTTAATCATTCACTAAAGAAAAACAGAATATGAAGAAATATATAGGAGCGCACGTAAGTGCGAGTGGGGGAGTTGAGATAGCTCCTGTTAATGCGCATGAGATAGGTGCGAATGCATTTGCTTTGTTTACAAAGAACCAACGGCAATGGGTGGCCAAACCTCTGGTCGAAGAAAGTATTCGCGGATTTAAAGACAATTGTGAGAAATACTCTTTTGATGCCCGTTATATCCTGCCTCATGATAGCTATTTAATCAATCTGGGACATCCTGAAGAAGAAGGACTGGAGAAAAGCCGTGCCGCATTTCTGGATGAAATGCAACGTTGTGAGCAATTAGGTCTGAAGCTTCTGAATTTCCATCCGGGCAGTCATCTGAATAAAATTTCAATAGAGGAATGTCTGGATAAGGTGGCAGAATCTATCAATATCACATTAAGTAAAACGAAAGGAGTGACTGCTGTTATTGAGAATACAGCCGGACAAGGAAGTAATGTTGGTAATGAGTTTTGGCAACTAAAGCATATCATTGATCGTGTAGATGATAAATCCCGTGTAGGTGTATGCTTGGATACTTGTCATACTTACTCGGCAGGATACGATATCGTAAAGGAATATGATAAAGTGTTTCAGGAGTTTGATGAAGTAGTTGGATTTAACTATTTGCGGGGTATCCACCTGAATGATACTAAGAAAGAATTGGGTAGCCATGTAGACCGCCATGACAGCATAGGGAAAGGCTTGTTAGGCATAGACTTCTTTAAGCGTTTTATGAAAGATGAACGGTTTAATGATATGCCTGTTATTCTTGAAACGCCGGATGAGAGTTTATGGGCGGACGAGATAAAGTTGCTACGTAGCTTTGAAGAATAGATACGCGGACGACACGGACTAAACGGACGAACACGGACTTCTTATTATGAATTAAGAAAATCCGTGTTCGTCCGTTTAGTCCGCGTCGTCCGTGTATCCTTATTGATTTACCTTCACATTATTCCATTCAGATGACGGAATGATCGACTTGTCATACTCACCATCTTTCGCTTTAATATTCAGATTTTCAAATTTGAAATTCGCCAGTTTGTACTGCTCGGATGCACTTACGTTGAAAAACACGTCACATTCAAAGTCTATATTACGCATTGTTACATGATCCGAGTAAGACATCGGAATATCTTTACGGTCTTTCAGATCAAAGAACTGAGTCCACGGCTTGATATATAGGAAGCTTTTGGCATTTCCTTTAATATCCTCCACAAGGATATATTCATAATTTTGGGGAGTATCGGCACGCATCTTCAACCACAACAGACGGCTTGCCTGATTGATGGTACAACGACGGAGAATAATATTGCGGTTATGGATAGACTCGCTACCGCAAGTCAGTGCACTATGGCAGAAACCGTACGTACAATCTTCTATAATAATATTAGTGTTACTTCCGTTGTTAGAATCCTTATCAGCCCAGGGGCCTTTTCCACCTTTAAGAGCAATAGCATCATCGTTTACAGAAAGGTAGCAGTTCTTAACCAACACATTATTGCATACATCAATATCTATGGCATCCGTGCTGGGTGCCTTAACAGGAGCAGCCGGAGAGAAAATATATAGGCCTAATAGCTTCACATTGTTACATTTGTAAATGTGTGTCGTCCAGAAAGGAGAGTTGATGAGGCGTACACCGGAAAGCTGTACATCATTGCTATTGGAAATGTGCACCAGGCGCGGACGCAACTCATCCATATTCGTGCATTTCGGAATAACGGTGCGGCGCAACCAGAAAGATTTCCAATAGCGTAATCCGTTGCCATTGATGGTTCCCTTACCGGAAATGGTGAAACCATCTACTTTGTCGGCATTAACCAGTGCGGCAAAGTATTTAAGTGATTGCCCCTCGATGCGGGTGTTGATTATAGGGAAGTTGCTGATATCATCGCTACCTTTCAAAACAGCTCCTTCTTCCAGGTAAAGGTGTGTTTTGGGCTTGAAAAAGAGTGCACCGCTCAGATAGGTACCTTTCGGGATGATGATCACACCGCCACCTTTGGATGATGCCTGGTCGATAACCGCCTGAATTTTCTCTGTTTGAAGTAAGGTGCTGTCATTCACCACACCATGATCAGTAATCTTATATTTACCGCCAAGGGTTTCGATATTTACAATTTCGTTCTGTCTGAACCAGTCGGGAATAAGAGTACCATCGGGGAATTTCTCTTGTGCAAAAGATGGCAGGCAGAAAAGCAAACTACATACTAAAGTTACGAATTTCATGGTCTTTATCATTAATTGAGTTAATAGTGTCTTGATCGGATCGATTTATCCGTTTGCAAAAATAGGGATTAAAATCTACATGCTGCTTATGAGGATAAGCCCATTTCCTAAGTTATTTGTTGGTTTATATAGGCTTTTTGACTCTTCCTTTCCATACAGAAAGGAAGTTAACTCGTCAACTTTTCCTCTATCCGAGCTTTTGGAAAAAGCAATAATCAGAAGTCTGCTTTTTTCGTAATACACATGGACTGCCCGTTGACGGGATGGGTGAACTCTATGGATTCAGCGTGCAGATAGAGCCTTTTGTCTTTCTTTCCATAAAGCTCGTCGCCTATGATAGGGCAATGCAGTCCTGACGGATGTGCCGCATGTACGCGAAGTTGGTGAGTACGTCCGGTATGGGGATAAAAGGCTATACGTGTATATTTATCTGTACGTTCGAGAACCTGATAATAAGTGATGGCAGGCTTGCCGTATTGTGTGTCTACCATTTGCCGGGGGCGGTCCAATGGATTGGGGCAAAGCGATAGTTCAATAGTGCCCTCATCTTCCGGGACGATGCCATCGAGCAAGGCTATGTACTTCTTTTGGATACTACGATTCTTGAATTGTGCCTGTAAGTGTTGGTGCGTCTTCTTATCTTTGGCAATGATTAAAAGTCCCGATGTAGCCATATCCAGCCTATGTACGATCATGGGACCATCTGCTTCCGGATAAGCTTCTCTTGCCAGGTCGTATATGGATGTTTGTCTTTCTTTTCCGGGTACTGAAAGCATTCCGGCAGGCTTATTAATAATCAGTAGCCATTGGTCTTCATAAACTATATTCAATTTTTCATTGCCTCGTTCCGCCTCCTGTTGCATAGGATTTGCTTCTACCTCCAATCCCAGCAACATGTGCCGGAGAATTGGTTCGCATTTGCCCTTACAGGCTGGATAGTAATAACCGTGATACCGTACTTCGTTTTTGGGAGAATTACCCCACCAGAATTCGGCCATGGCTATCGGTTTCCAATGATGCAGATAAGCTTGTTGTAACATTTTAGGAGCGGCACATTCACCTGCACCGGCGGGAGGAGTCTTATGTACGGTTTGCTCGAATATGTCGCATAAAGTTATCGCTTCTCCCCGGTAGTTCAACATTCTGAATTGTTCGAATAGTTGTTGTTGCAAGGCGGCAGAGCGGACTTTACGTTCTGCTTTCAGCTCCTGTATTTGTTTTTCCCAATTACCAGCTTCTACCTGCAAGGAGGCTATCTTATCTTTCCAGGAACGTTCCAGCCGCTTATATTCTGCCTTCTGGAACTGGCTCTCTCGTATCAGCTCTGCTTCTTCCTTTGCATTAAGCTGACCTGTTTTTCTGAGCAATTCTCTTTTATCTTTTGCTTCTTTCAATTGTATCTTGGCAATTGACAATGCATCTTGTGCAGATTGGATGGTTTGGGTAAGATTTGATCGTAGGTCAATATATTTCTTATCCTCTTCCAACCGGCGGATACGACGGTTGATAGCGGATATGTTTTCTTCTTCTATTTTGAAGAAGCCTTGAGGTTGCAATAAATCGTACACGGGAGGTACAAAATACGGATGTATATTCTTTCCGGCTAATATGCCCGAAAAGGCGGTTAAATAACCTATGCTTCCATCTTCGGTTTGCACAATCAGCACTCCGAACATTTTCCCCTGGCTTAATTCCTCTTGCCACTCGCTTTGCTTGCTGAGGTAGTGTTGTACCTCTTCCGCCGCCATTACACACAATGGATGAGGAGTATAACAGAAAGGGTAAGTAAACCTTTCCGGAAGTGGAATATCGCTGATTGAAGTAGTAAAACGGTGCAACATAATGGTGCAAAGATACTACATTCTTTGGGTATCTGTGAGGTTATCCGGCAGAAAAGAATTCCTCGCTTTCATTATGGTAGGGTAGGAGGAAAGTGAACCGGCTTCCTTTTCCAATCTCTGAGGCCACACTAATCTTCCCACCGAGTTTTTCCGCAATTACCATGCTGATAGAAAGTCCCAGACCCGTGCCTTGAACAAATTCATCTTGTTTGTAGAAGCGTTCGAATATCATTCGTTGCTCTTCTTTCGGAATACCTTTGCCGGTATCTTCTACGTAAATGGAGACTTCGTATGTTGAAAAATCAATTTCATAGCCCAGTTTGATGTATCCTGATTTGGTAAACTTAGTGGCATTATTCAGGAAATTAGTCATTATCTGGCTGAGGCGGTTCACGTCCGTATTGATGAAGAATGCGGCATCGGGTACTTCTTTGATGAACTCTATTTCCTTGGGTATCAATAAGGAATGTGTCAAATACATACTATCCACCCAATTATTCAGATTACACGTTGAATAGGAGAAAGTCATGTTGCCCGATTCGATACGGGAGAGCTCCAGTATATCATTGATGAGTTTCAGAAGCAATTCGCAATTCGTATTGATCGTATTGATGAAGTCAGCTTTCTCTTCATCGGGGAGGTCGTCTTCGCTGACAAGTAAGTTGGAGAACCCCACAATTGCATTCAGTGGAGTACGTATTTCATGGCTCATATTGGCGAGGAAAGATTGTTTCAGTTCTGCCTCTATCGCCAGGTCTTTTGCTCTCATGAGTTCCTCTTCTTTGTCCTTGAAGTGTTGCACATTGGTGATTAAGCCTATAATGGAGGCCGTTTCCGCCATTGCCTCCGTGGGATTGACATAACGGAGTTCATACCAGATATACCCTTTACCATTAAAGTTGCACCGGCATTGGGTGTGCGTTTTGGAATCCGGTTGGTTTTTCACATGATAAAACGTGTTCAACACATCCACTCTATCTTCCGGATGTATCGCTTCGGCCATTTCTTGTAGGGTAAAGGCACGGAAAGGCATATCCAGATGCTCAAAGAATTCTTTATCACAGATGAAAGCATTTGTTTTTTCTATGTATTTCCAGGCGTAGATGTTGCTCTTTTCGAGTGATAGCGATAATAATTCCTTTTCCCTGGTTAGTTCCCTTTGGGCAGTGCGCTTTCTTTTAGACTCTCTGACATAGAGAAGTAGCGGATAGATGATGAAAAAGCAAATGAAAGAGAGAGCCAGAACAATGATACAAATAAAAAGAGGCTTGTACTTGGCTTGGAAAGGTATCTTGATTACAATATAATCTTGTGGATGTTCTTCAACTTCAATATTGGTTTCTGTTTTCTGAATATCTTGGGGTTCAGCGTACTGGGGTTCTACCGCATGCATCTTTGTAAATAGGACAAAGAAGATCAGAATAATCGAAACTCTTTTCAGTAGCTGATAGCGTTTTTTCATAGCTGAAGAATAACTCATTTTGCAAATGTACATGAATATTTTTAATTCTTGCACAAATAAATAAAAATGTGAGAATTAACTCGTTTTATGTCCGAATAGCAGATTCTGTTCATCTTAAAAAAAGACTATTTTAATGTAAATCTTATTTTTTTATTTTATATACTGATTTTTCGCAATTCACGGCTTAGCCAGATAGTAACATTGGTGGTCGTATAAATGTCCATCGTAGGTTAACTCGGCCTGATGGAGAGTGCCTTCATAAATAAAACCGTGGCGTTTCAAAACCTGTTGTGAGCGCTCGTTATGAGGATAGCAATTTGCGGTGATGAGGCTTAGTTGGAGGGTGTTGAATCCGTAATCGAGAACAGATTGCACCGCTTCCGTCATGTAGCCCTTTCCCCAATGGGATTCATCGAGCCAGTATCCCAGCATGCGTGCTTGAGGGTTTTCACGCTTGGGATCTGGGATGATACCGACTGAACCGATCAAACGTCTGTCTTCTTTTAGGATGATAGCCCATATCCCGGACTGGGATATAAATACGGAACGAAGGATTTCTTGTGATTCTTCTAAGGAATCATGAGGTTTCCAGCCGGCATTGTTTCCTATATTTGGGTTTTGGCAGCATTTAAAGAAGGCTTCCGCATCACTTTCCCGGAAGGGGCGTAATAGTAGCCGTTCCGTTTCAATCGGAGCATCCGGTTCATTACCGGTTTCTTCCTTCCTGTATACACATTCCACTCGATTGCCATCCGGATCGAGTATGACGCTTTCGAAATATCCATCGCCCGAAGTCCGCGGTTCGCCGGCTATGGTATACCCATCGCTACGGAGTTGTTCAGTAGTGCGGAGAACGTCTTCTTTGCTTTGGAAAGAGAGAGCAAAGTGCGTGAGTCCCAACTTGTTCTCTTCTATCGGAGTGTTTTGCACATCTGTGCGGCTCATTAATTCTAATGCCGCGCCATCATCAAAATAAATGAAATAGGACTCGAAACCCTTTTTCGGATTGATGTATTTTTCATTGCTTGTTCCGTTAAAGTAGCGGATATAAAACTCTCTCAATTCTTCCAGGCGAAAAGTCCAGATGGCGATATGATGTATTTTCATGCGATATAATAGTTTGAATATCTGTTCTTTGTAGTTAATTAAAAACTACTTTTCATGCAAATATAATGATTATTTCTTATAAAAGCCTACCTTTGTGCCCTAATTAAAAGAAATGATGACATTTAAACAGATGAATATTTCGGAGCCGGTGTGCCGTGCGCTCCTTGAAAAAAACTATTCTACTCCTACTCTTATACAAGAACAAGCCATACCGGAAGCCCTGACTGGGCGTGATCTATTAGGACTGGCTCAAACCGGAACCGGTAAAACGGCGGCATTTGCCATACCTATCATAGAACAATTGCTTGCCGACCCCACATCTCAGCAGAAAGGTGCTCCACGTAAGATTCGTGCTCTTATCCTTACTCCAACGCGTGAGTTGGCAATTCAGATTGATGAATCGCTGGCAGACTATACACGATATACCACGTTGCGCCATACCGTTATTTTCGGTGGGGTAAAGCAGAAGTCGCAAACCGATGAATTGCGTGCCGGAACAGATATCCTGACGGCTACTCCCGGTCGTTTGCTCGATCTGATGTCACAAGGATTTATCCGCCTCGACCATGTGCGGCACTTCGTGCTTGATGAAGCTGACCGTATGCTCGATATGGGATTCATCCATGATGTAAAGCGCTTGTTGCCTAAGCTCCCGCCCAAGAAGCAAACCTTGTTCTTTTCGGCTACTATGCCTGATAGTATTGACCGCTTGGCTAAAAGTTTATTGCGCAATCCGGCGAGGGTGGAAGTCACTCCGGCATCCAGCGTAGTGGAAATCATCAGCCAGTCCGTCTATCGTGTGGAAAAGCCTCAGAAGAAGGAACTGCTGGCACAACTATTACTCGGAGAGGCCGGAAACCAGGTACTTGTATTTTCGCGTACCAAACATGGGGCGGATAATATAGCGCGCTATTTATCACGTCGTGGCATCACTTGTGAAAGTATCCATGGAGATAAGTCGCAAAATTCCCGCCAGCGTGCATTGAGTAATTTCAAGGAAGGTCGTTCCAATGTAATTATCGCTACGGATATTGCGGCACGCGGTATTGATATCAAAGGTTTGGATTTGGTTCTCAACTACGATTTGCCCGATGTACCGGAAACCTATGTCCATCGTATCGGACGTACGGGACGTGCAGGTTGTGAGGGACGTGCCATTGCCTTTTGTTCGGGTGAGGAAGTGCCGATGTTGCGTGAGATAGAGAAACTTACAGGTATCAAACTGGAGCAACGGAAACATGATTTACCGCCTTTGGAGGAGACGAAAACAACTCCGGTTGCCAATGTTGCACGAAAGGTACAAGCGAAAGCACCGGCAGAGAAGCAACAAAGCAAGCAGAACAATAAGAGGCGGGAGAGTAGAAAGCCTGCCGAACCCTTGAAGAATACTCAGCAAGCAACGGTTGTTGCTGAAAAGCCCAAACGTCATAATCGTCCGGCGAAACCAAAATTGGTCCGCGAACCGCAACAAAAGCAATCGGCGGATAAAACGGAGCAAGCATCCAGTCGTTCGGCAAAGTTGCGTTCGCGTTATGAAAATTATGAATGATTGGCTATAGTTTATCTAAACATTTAAAGTTGTATTTCTTAATAAATGAACTTGTAAAATAAATTAGCTTTTATGCTTCTTGTTTTGTTCGAAAAGAAGAAAAAAGGTGATAGTTAAGTACATAGAAAATCTTTTTTATTCTTTTAAAAGTTTGTATATTAGCGCCTTGAAGATACTCGAAAATGTATTTTATTTTTGTTTTAAGTGTCTCTAACCCTAAGGTGTAAAAAGTAATATGATCGAAAAGAACAAGAGTTTAAGTGTATTTCTCCTTCATTTCTTAGAGCGTTTAAATGGATGTGAATCCATTGAAAAGAAAATCACGGAATCATTGACGGATATTTGTACTTTCTATAAGTTTAAAAAAGGATTTGTCTATCAGACCGATGGTTTTCGCTATTTCTTCCTGAAAGAAACCATTGGAAATGAAGACCATTCTCTGAAGCCTCGCTTTGAGATGAGTGAAATGACCAAAATACATTCCGATCGTATGAAGGTCAAGAACCGTCCTTTTTATGCCAGTAGAAACGATGACAATTCCTTAGTCGATATTGACGTTCTTGATTTTCATAAAACAGATTCCTTGCTGGTCCGTCAATTTGAAGATAGTGAAGGAAAGATTATCGGTTTTATAGGATTTGCGGATAGGGAGAATACAACTCCTTTCACGGATGAGGAATTGCAAACCATTCATCTATTGCTGGGGTCGCTTTCCAAAGAAATAGCCGTTCGTGAGTATAAAGAACGGGAAGTGCGGGCAAGCAATACGCTGGGTAGCATCATGAACAATATGGGAGTCGACATTTATGTGAACTCTTTTGATTCTCATGATATGTTGTATGCCAATGCGTCTATGGCAGCTCCGTATGGTGGCATTAAGCATTTTGAAGGAAAGAAGTGCTGGCAGGCCCTTTATACCGATAAAACGGGCGAATGTGAGTTTTGTCCTAAAAGACACCTGATCGACGAAAACGGTCTACCTACTAAAGTTTATTCTTGGGACTACCAACGCCCGTTCGATCAATGTTGGTTTCGTGTATTCAGTGCGGCATTTCCCTGGATAGACGGCCAGATGGCACATGTCATTACCAGCGTTGATATCGACCATCAGAAAAAGATAGAAGAAGAATTGATAATAGCCAAGGATAAGGCCGAAAATCTGGATCGCTTGAAGTCCGCCTTTCTGGCTAACATGAGTCATGAGATTCGTACTCCGTTGAATTCCATAGTTGGTTTCGCAAGTATGCTTGTTGAGGAGGAGGATAAAGAAGAGCGTCAAGGCTATATTGAAATCATGCAAGAGAACACGGAATTGCTCTTACAATTGATATCCGACATTCTGGATTTATCCAAGATAGAGGCGGGAACACTCGATTTCAACATGGGATATTTGAATATCAGGGACTTCTGTGAAGATATATTGCGTGGTTATGAAATCAAGGAAGATAAGCCTGTACCGGTTGTGCTGGCTTCCGGTCTGCCCGATTATCGTATCTATACGGATAAGAAACGTCTGATGCAGGTTATCACCAACTTTATAAATAATGCTCTGAAATTCACCAGTAAGGGGCAGATCACTCTGGAGTACCATTTTAAAGAGGGTGCCAATGAAATAGAGTTCTCGGTTACGGATACGGGTATCGGCATCGCACCGGATGCGGTGGGGCAGGTTTTCGACCGATTTGTGAAACTGAACACATTCTCCAAGGGCACCGGCTTAGGGTTGTCCATCTGCCGGAGTATTGTGGAGCACCTTGGTGGCACGATTGGCGCCGAATCGGAAGTAGGAGTCGGGAGTCGTTTCTGGTTTACGCATCCTTGCGCGGAATCGGCCTGATTATGGAGTCGTCTATTATTTATGAACTAAATTTATAAGCTAATGAGAAACAAAACGTGGAAGTATCTGGTTGTTACATCTGCAATATTCGTGTTATCAGCTTGTGGCGGAGGCACAAAAAAGCAAGTAAATGAGGATGTAAGTATGGATAGTGTAAATGTGGTGTGCGATGGCCTGAAGACATTGCAACTGGATGAAGTGAAAGTTACCTGGATACAGGATAATGCGAAAGAGCGCCTGATGGAAAGAACGCTTTTCGCGGATGCTGACGATAGTCTAATAGAGAGTTTGAAACTACAAGGCGGAATACCTTCGTCCATGAGTGCTTTTCTGGTGGAAACGGGTGGAATCCGAATCCTGTTCGATACGGGCATGGGAGCACCGGATAGCCGTTTGCTATCGGGCTTGGCTTCTTTGGGAGTTACCCCTTCCGATATTAAACATTTGTATCTCACCCATTTCCATGGCGATCACATCGGTGGAATGATGAGAGGGGATAGTGTTGTGTTTCCTGATGCTGAAGTGTATGCATCGAAAGTGGAATATGATGCCTGGCTCAAGATGCCTGCCGACAGGAATGCGCAAGTGTTGAAAACGATGAATGCTTATAAAGACCGTTTGCATTTGTTTGAGTTTGGAGAAACATTGCCGGGTAATGTCGTTGCGATGAATGCTGAGGGACATACTCCCGGGCATACCGTGTTCCAGGCGAACAAATTGTTGGTGATTGCCGATCTTATCCATGGAGCCGCTCTTCAGTTAGAGCATCCCGAAATCTGCGCTACGTATGATATGGATAAGGAGAAGGCGGTGAAATCACGTAAGTATTTCCTTCAATATGCCAAAGACAATGGTTTGACGATGGCAGGTATGCATTTGCCGGCTCCGGCATTCAAATAGTATTTTCCAAATTGGTATTAACAGGGGGTGTTTCTTCACCCTCTTTTGATTTTTCCAAAGTTTTCGGACGCTTCATAGGCGAGGGCTTCTTTCCGTATTTACGTTCTTTTTCCCAAGCGGCTTTCCGGGCTTGGTATGCTTCGTATTGTTTTTCTAAATAATTGTCGGCCATAATGTAATCGTTTAAAATAAAAATGTTTATCGTTGGGTAGGCAATGAGAACTCTTGCCAGTCGTACTCCTGTCCGTTTTCATTGGCTACGGCAACGCGTATGATGACTTCTCCCGTCTTTATCCGTTCTCCGGCATTGATGCTGGCGGTATATTTCACACCTTCATGAGGCTTAATCTGCTCTATCATGACCGAGGGTGAAATATAGATACGCTTCATACCCGTGATTTCGGCCACTACCGGTACTACATTGAAAGCTGTTCTGTTTCCTTCGTTTATGATTTCGAAGATCACTTTACAATTTTCGCCTGAGTTGATTGTGTGGTCGCGATTGGCGTCAATGAAACGTATATTATGTATTCTCAGATTCTCGATAGCTGATGAATATTGGGGTTGGGGTCTGGAAGGTTGAGTTCTTTCTACCCGGTAGCTATATTCTTCTGTCTGCTTGGGGGCGGTAGCGGCATTTGCGATGGCTGCTCCGGCGATGGTTCCGACGATGGTACCAATGGCGGAACCCCGGTAGCCACCTCTCCATCCCCTGTTACTTTCGCCAATGAGGCCTCCGATGGCGCCTCCCACATTTCCTCCGATGGATGCTCCGGCCAACACCGTGCCTGGGTCACCTGCCGCCATACGATTGGTACTACATCCGCTACATAGCATGGCTAATGCTAATATTCCTATGAAATACGTAGTAATTCGTTTCTTCATATCTGAATCCTTTAACACCTGCTTGATAACCGTTGATTTGCCTATCTGACGAGTACCCATTACGACTTGAATGAACTTTCGCTGTTCTTTAAGCCGATTCATAATTACTTGATATTCTGATCTTTTATACATAGGGTTACATTTTACTCAGTGCACTAAGTGTTTTTACTCAATACAAAGATAACAAATATATTAAATTAATAATCATGTGTTTACGAAGAAAATCCGATTTTTGCAATTAGACAAGTGTTCTGTAATACAAATGTGATCAGTACAACTTGTGAGAACCAGATAGCCGGAAAGGTGAGTTTTGGGAACAAAAGTTCTTTAGAATATTGTGGATTTGGAGGATATAGCCTATTTTTACGAGAAATAAAATGCAAGATTGGCTATGAGTGCTTTTCGTTCCATAGAAGAATTCGTGAAGAGTCTTTTGTAATTTATCCAACGGAAGGAACTTCTGTTTTTATAGAAGATTATGAGCACTTCCGAATTCCCGATGATGTGGTTGTGGTAGGGATGGAAAATGGAGCGAATTTTCAACGGATTCGTGGGCGGAAATACTTATTTGAGGACTTGAAAGTTCTTTTTGTGTCCCGTTATCCTCAATCAACAGATTTGCATACTTGGTTGCAGATGATTCATAGATATGGGAAGGGAGCAAGAGGGGTATATAATTGGATTATAAGAGACGGGCTGATTTTAATACAATGAATAACAAAAATAAAATCTGTATTTTATGGTAACAATATCTAACTTTGAACGCTATGTTCTTCCTAAGATTCTGGCGCGCGGTGAAGATTATTACGACTCTGGTGCTGTGCTGGGAATTGAAGAAGAGTCTCCGGGGGAATGGTTTGCAACAGTCTGTGGAACGGAGCACTATGAGGTAACCGTGTCGCTGGCAGGGGATGAAATTGCTGAGTGGGAATGTGATTGTCCTTACGATGGAAATATTTGTAAGCATGTGGTGGCTACGCTTCTGGCAATTCGTGATAATAGAAGCAAAACCGACTGTTTTTTGTCTGCTAAAGAAGTGGATGCTCGAATGAATATACTGGGACAGAGTGTATCCGAAATTGTGAAGGATAAAGAAGTAGAGCAGGTCCTTCGGTTTGTAGAATCGGATAAGTTATCCGGTTTTGTTTTGCAATATGCTTCTTCACATTCTGATTTTAAGTCAGCTTTGATTGAGGCCTTTTTGCCTAAGAAACCGACGAAAAAGGTGGACTATCGAAGTGAGATAGAGAGTTGCTTTAATTCTTTATATAGAAAAAACTTCAAAAAGGGAAGATATTATGAACCTGAGATTGATTGGGATGAGTTATCTGATAAAATAGAGAAATATTTGACTAAAGCAACTTTGTTGTTTCAACGGCAGGCTTTGGAAGAGGCGGCGACAATTGCTCTTCAGATACTTCATTCTATAGGAGGTCATTATATTGAGGAGGATTTTTTGTATAATGATGGTTATATTGATTTTGGAATTAGTTGTGAAGGCGCCGGGGATTTATTGCTTAAGGTAGTTCAACATTCGGATACGGCACAGGCATTGAAGGAGAATATATTGAGCGAAATTATCCAAATAGGCAAAATGGCAACATATCGTGAGTATGATATTTTTGATATGGATGATTTGATACAACAAATTATGCTTTCAGTGCAATCTAAAGAAGAGGCGTTGGCAACTGTAAACCAGCTTATAATGGAGAAGAAAGAACATTGGGACCTCTATAAGCTGGTGATTCGGAAAATAGAAATATTAAAGGAATTGGGTAAGACTGCCGAAGTTGAAACTACGATATCTGAATTTCTTTATTTGCCTGAAATAAGGCGGCAGGAAATTACAAAGCTATTGGAAGGGAAATGTTATGAGAAGGCTATCGGTATGCTGAATGAAGGGATAGTGATAGCTGAAAGAGCGGGAGAGCTTGGTATAGTAGGAGAATGGCAGGAACAATTACTTTCCATTTATGAGGAAATGCATGATGTTGCCAAAATTATTGAGATGTGTCGATTGCTATTTATTCATACTGATGGAAGTCTGGGTTATTATCATAAACTCAAATCATTGGTGCCTTCCGTGGATTGGAAAGAGTACTTAAACGCATTGATGCAGGAAACCACTTTCTATGATTACTGGGGGACTGGAAATAATAAAGCAGAGATTTATATAGAAGAAAAGGATTATGATAAATTATTTGGTTATCTGTCCGCCTTGGAATACAGGCGTTTGGATGCTCTTTTGCAGTATGCCTCTCATCTGAATGCTACTCATTCCTCCCAAATTCTTCCTTTATTTACAGATGATCTTCGTACTTATGCGGAGAAAAATCTGGGGCGGAACCATTATGAATATATAGCCCGGGTGCTGCGGGGTATGCGGAAATTGAATGGTGGGAAGGAGGTCGTGAAACAATTGGTGGAAGAATTCAGGGTCTTGTATAAACGTCGTCCGGCGATGATGCAGGAATTGGGGGAATTCTAAAGATTATCCAATTCACTAGTGTCTCTTTATTCATGGGACACTAGTGAATCGCTCTATTACAGAAAATAAAACTTTTATAAACTATAGTAGTACGATTTTATCTTTTGAGCCATTAGCCTACGGCGTTCATTCAAAAAGGAATCATAGTCAGTGTGTTCCATCTCAATTATATTGGCTGGGATGCAATTCTGTTCTATATTCTTATGGAGGATGTCTAAATCGGTTATATTACCATATATTAGTTGCTTCGTTTCACATTGTTCAAGTGCTTTGCTGAAATAGATATAAGGTGCATCATCGGAAACTGCTTTATTTACTTGCGTATCAAGATATGTGTAATTTGCAATTTGATTATATTTGGATTTCTCTGTCCACCCATTTCTAATTAGATATTTTTTTGGAAATATATGATGTACATCTCCAATAACTGTGATCAAGTCACCTATTTTGCTTCCATTAGTAAATAAAGCACTATCACCACTATAAATCTGGGCCGCTAAATAAATATTAAAATACGGGCTATTGATAGCTGAGGTTTCCAGATTTTGAACTAATCCCACATTCCAAAAGGTGTCAGATAAATCGGCTGCTTCAACTTCTTCAAAATATGTAAGAAAACCTCTTTCCTTGATTCTTCGTATATCTGCATCCATAACCGTTTCAGGTGATGTAATATATCTGCTGGTTAAAGTTGTCATTACATACCATTTTGCAACATAATGCTTGATTTTAGCCTTATCAATATTGGGATCAGCATTAAGTATAAGATAAAGGGTATAGGCAAAATCAAGGGTCATTTGCGAATTGATAAGTTTGTTGGTCACAAATCCGGCAGATTTAATGGTTAATACGAAATTACGGAATGTATATTCATTCATAAATCCCATAACTCCTTCTGTCAGTTTCTGGAATGATGTTTCTGCTATTTCTTCTTTATATTCGCGGGTCTCAAAATCACGCCCACCCAATAAACTTACCAAATCTCTCATTTTTGCGCGGCCAAACTTATACATAAAAGCTATACGGAGAATGTCGTTATAATCCGGATCAAATATTTCTTCCCGATCATCCTTCAGCCATTTCAGTTTCTCTGCAAAGGGAGTAGCCATGAACTCGGTATCTTTACACATATCTGTATACCAATCTGGTTGTACAGCCAGATGGGAGAAATAATCTATGGCTTTTCTTAGCATATTGCCACCATAGTTTGTATTGGCTGCGATTTTTGACATAGCAAAATCTGCCTGGTTTAGTTTGGCGCCTTGGCTGTTGATGCGGATAAATATTTCAGTAACTTCGTCAATAGTGAGTTCTTTGTCTAATGTAATGACTCCTATCTGTCGGTTCTTAATATCCATGAGCCGCATGAGTATTTTGTTTAATTCGCTACCATTTATTTCACTATTTGCAGTGCAATAGTCATTCACGAATTGCCATAAATCAAATGTAGGTTTAAACACTTCCGCGATATCTGCAATCCATCGTCTGTCTCTTAAAATTGCATTATCTTGTACTTTGAATAACTCTTCATCATTCTCTGGATTAGCTAAAGGGTTGAATGCTATTTTTATTCTTTTTTTCTCAAAATTTGCATTGATAACTTCCAAACCCATGATAGCCGTCATTAATGCTGTTACTCGCTGTTGTCCATCTATCATTATCTTTTTTCCTTCCGAAAGACTTCCATTTTTCAACTTCATGTTAGGGCTTTGCGAAATGATGAGATATCCGGTTGGATATCCGGTATAAAGCGAATCTATCAAGTCGCGTACTTGTTTAGGTTTCCATACGAAAGGGCGTTGTATTTCCGGAATGGCAATTTCTCCGGACTTAATGAAATTTAGTATCTGTTCCAATGCAATATTGGATGCGTTGTATTTTTCGGCCATATATCCATTTATTTTACTGAGTTCAACAATGTATCAAATTAGAAGTTTTGCGTATACTACTATTTCGTTCGCAGTATCAAGGTTTTCTACAAAGATTTTGGTTTCATTGCTTCGGAAGATTTTTGATCATTTTGTCAAAGTCGCTTTCCAACTGTTCCATCTCGCGTTTGCGATAAATAGCAAATTCATGTTCTGCTTTCTCTATTGCTTGCTTGTGAGAGATAGAACCTTTTCCTTCCAAAAGTTTCCGTTGTAGATTGATAATCTGTCGGTCTAATGCTTGAATCCAATCTTGCATTCTCATTGGACGTTGTTCCAATGCCTGGAATTCTGCGAAATCCAAGAATTGTGAAACGAGCAAGTTTAGCCGTTTCAGTTCACCTTCTGTCAAATAGTTTTTGGCTATCTTTACATCATCACGAGTGATATAGTCACCTTTAAAGTTGGTCATGCCAACCAAAGGTTTATCGCTATCTGCTCGTTCGTAGATAATCTCTGCCGCTGTATGTTCATGTACGGCATAATGCAATTTGTTTTGAACTGTGGCGAAGAATTGTTTTGTCAGGTTTGCCCTTGGATCATAATCTGTCGAAGTAGCATAAATATCTGTTACTTGTTGATAAAAGTTTCTTTCTGATGCCCGAATGTCACGTATACGTTGAAGTAATTCACGGAAATAGCGGTTTCCACCTTGTTTCAAACGATCATCATCCATCGTAAAACCTTTCTGAATGTATTCGTGCAGACGTTCAGTAGCCCATCTGCGGAAACGAGTAGCTATCTGGCTTTGTACTCGGTAGCCCAAAGCTATGATTACATCGAGGTTGTAATGGTCGATGTTACGTTTTACTTGCCGTGCACCTTCTTGACGAACTAATAAGAATTTCTTATAAGTTCGATTTTCATCCAATTCTTTATCCTCGTAGATGTTTTTGATATGCATAGAGATATTCTCCTGCGTAGTATCATAAATTTCGGCTAACTGATTTTGAGTCAACCAAACATCTTCATTAGAAAAGCGTACATTGACTTTTGTTACGCCGTCTTCATCTTGATAGATGATGATTCCATTATTTTCTTTCATAAGTAGATATTCATAATTATTTCGGTTGCTTTCCTTCTATTCCTCTTCCTACACCATTGGAACCTATCAACACGTTCAGGCTGTTCAGTCTAATCTTTGCGTTGCGGATGGATTTATAGTTTTCTATGAGGATTTGTTCTATCATACTCAATGTTTTTATTTCACAAAGTTAGAAAAAGAAATTGTATAAGTGGTATGAGTGATGATGTTTTCTGTTGCATAAAGAAAATACAATTCTATTTTCTTTCCACCTTCTTCACCCACAAAAAATAGCTCTTCAGTAACGTCTCTTCCGGTATAAGTTCCATCATTCCGTGATCTTCCAGATACAACTCCGTAGCCTTTGTAAACATCATCCCGTTCTTAAACTTGTTCCTGCGCAGGAAGCGGTAATAATCCATTCTCATTTCATAGTTGATTTCCTGTTCCAGGATTTTCACGGCTTCTTCTCCTAAATAATTGTAGGTTCGTGGATCTTTCCCTACACTGGGGCAGGGTAGGGAAAAGGTGATATTTCCCTGATCTCGCCATGACACACCTTTGGGGCGGGGAGTGGTGAGCTGTAGTAAGCAACTGTAAAGATTCTGATTTTTTGTGAAACGGATGGCGCCCTCTATGGTACAATGCGCGTATGCGCTTTGCAGGTAAGCCGCGAGATAGGGCTTTACCTGAATGGTAACTGTAATCATTTTGTATATTGTTTTGAAGTGAAAAATATTTCCATACGTTTGTGTTCCTGTGGCGGGGAGCGTTCCTCGGAGCAGTGGAAGAAGGTAGATGTGTTACTCCGGCAAACGATGGAAAATCAAATGATTACGGTATGTCGATGTTGCTCTACGACCAATAGGTCGTTTCTCTACGAGGAAGGGTGCTTTGCCCGTAGAGGAACGCATGGCTCTTCTACGGGACTAAATCACCCGCCTCTGACCTTTGGTGCAAATATCTGTCAAATTAACATCTCTGGCAAAACTTAAAGACGGTGGTTAAAGATAGTATTGTAATGAAACATTTGTCTTTAATGCCTGTTTGTGACGTAGTATATGCGCGTGCAATAACGTGCGAAAAAATGAATGAATATGAAGACAGTCTATTTAAACAATTTTATGAGTTCGGTGGTCACTGAACTTGAAAGAAACGGGCAGTACAGTACCGCCCATGTATGTGGTAGCGTGCTGCGGTCCGTGATGGCCTTTGATGGCGACGGGTTGCTCCTGTCCGGCATTACGCCCCTGTGGTTGAAGGCGTATGAGTATTACCTCCTCCATAAGGGCGAAAAAGGCTTGGAGTGGAATACCATCTCTACCTATATGCGTATGCTTCGGGCAGTTTATAACCGGGCGGTAGTGCGTAAACTGGTGCCTTTCGTTCCTCATTTGTTCAGGGAAGTGTTCACAGGTCGCAAGGCAGACCATCGGCGGGTATTGGAACGGGATGATATGCGGCAATTACTGGCAGAAAAGGATTTGGATATTATCTCTCCTGGTATGGAGTGGGCACGTGCATGCTTGGAGCTTATGTTTCGCTTTCATGGGATGCCTTTTGTTGATCTTGCCCATCTTCGGAAGTCCGATTTGAAGGATGGCTATCTGACCTTGCGCCGCAGAAAGACGGGGATGCCGCTTTCTGCGCGTGTGGATAGTCGAGCTATGCAGTTGTTGGAGCGCTACCGGAACCGGGACGACACTTCGCCTTATTTACTTTGTTTTCTGGATGGAAGTCTGGAAGGAATGGCTGCTTACAGGGATTACTTGCGGATTTTACGCTTGCTTAACAGTAAACTGCGTGCGCTTGCTCTGTGGAGGAAAGTACCGGGTAAAGTGACATCGTACACGGCCCGACATACATGGGCCACTGCGGGCAAGTACTGTCACGTTCCCATTGAAATCATTTCCGAAGGGCTGGGACACGCTTCCGTAACTACTACCGAGGGGTACATGAAGGGGTTTGGAAATAGTCGGATGGATCGGGCGAATAAGGTTATAATGAATTACATATTTGAGAGCTAGTCTAATATGGTATTTGAAGATTAAATGCTTGATTTATAGTTTAATATGGATAAATTACCTTGTAGGTAACATAGATGTTGTTATGGCGCAAAAGTAGATAATATATTTCTAAATCCCAAGAGAAAGATATTTTATTTGCTTGTTTACATGCATTTATCAACTGGTGATTTATATTAGAAAACAAATACTACAGATTTTACAAGTTTCTCTTCCTGTGTACAGGTCTGGCGAATGATTATTTTCTCCTGCATCGTGCAAATTTGTATACTACTTCCCTTACCCGTTTCTGGAAGCTGAAGACGGGAAAAGGATTATTGTACACCGTGAAACGTATGTACATATAAATATTTGTATATATCGGGCTTGTATGAGTCTTGTGTCTTGCTATATATGTGTATATCCGTTACCTACAAGGTAATGCCAGTGTATATAATGGATAAAACAGAACAATTATCATGATAACATCCAAAACACAAGCTGCCATCGCAGTACTTAACGACATCTATGCGGGAGGAGACATAATCCGTGCGGATGCTTGCCAGCTTACAGAGCAAGATATGGATATCCTGCTTTCAAAACTTTTAAGTGCCGGACTCATAAAACTGTCTGATAAGGTAGATTCCCGTGATATACAGGTGTACAGCCCTGCACGTGACTCTTCTGATGTTTCCCTTCTCGATATCCTCGAAGCTACTGGTGAGCATCTGGATTGCAATCACCCCACTACTGAAGAATTTCACATGCGATATGGGAAAGCTGCGCAGAAACTCGGTATAGTGAACTATATCACAAGGGAATATCTGAAAGAGATAAAGCTGTTTGAGTTGTAAACGTAATCCGCGAAACCTTTTGAAAAGAAATACTTTCATATTGTTCCTGATTATGCTGCTGTTCTGTCTTGCAGACTTGCATTCTCAGATTCTTGCAGTGAAGAGTGATCTGCTGACGGGAGCACTTTCTTCGCCCAATTTCGGGGTGGAAGTGAAGCTTTCCAATCGGCTCACATTAGAAGCTGGTTTTCATTACAATCCTTTTCCGGCAGGCGGAGACAAGCGTTGGAAACATTGGTTTGTGCAGCCTGAACTGCGCTACTGGATGTGCCAGCCCTTTGGCGGGCACTTCTTCGGTGCGCATTTGTTGTACGGAGTATATAATGTGGGAGGTATGAAACTCCCTCTGGGGCTCTTTAAAGGAGTACGTTCTTCAAGATATGAAGGGGACTTCATGGGGCTGGGAGTATCATACGGCTACCACTTTATTCTCGCCCCCCGGTGGAGTATCGAGACAAGCGTCGGCGTAGGATTTCTGCATACCGGATATGAACGCTACCGTTGTTTGCATTGCGGTGAACAGACTGGCGGCGAACATAAAAACTTCATTGCGCCAACCCGGGTTGCGGTATCACTGGTATATCTGATAAATTGAGAGTTGTTTATAATTTAGTAATTTGTAATTAAACATAGAGCATGAAAAACTTAATCCGTATTCCTTTGACATTGACACTCCTGTTCGCTACGTGCTGTCTCTGTCTTGGGCAGGAGTTTTACCGGGGAGAACTATTTGTTACCGGACAACATTTTTCGCTGACGAATGGGCACCTGAATGTGGAATTGTCTGTTGACTTCGAAGGACTGAAAATGCCTTCGGATGAGTCGCTGACCGTGACCCCCGTACTTAAAAACGGTGAATACGAGCAGGAGCTTCCTGCCGTACTCATCAACGGGACGGAGAAACAAAAAGTATATCAGCGGACACAGGCTTTGGCGGCTGGTAAACGCAATGATGCTAAGGTACGCATTTCGCCAATTCCGGCAGTGGTGATACGCAACGATCATGCGGCCTCCCGCGCGTTTACCTATAAAGTGTCGGTGCCCTATGAGCAGTGGATGGAGAGGGCTATACTCTTGTTGCGTTCACAGGAATGTGCCTGTCATGGTAAGAAAGGGGATGTTTATGAAGATAAGATAGCGGATGGAATCCGCCTGCCGAAGATGCAGGTATCCCGGTTGGATGCGGATATCGATACCGATTTTCTTTCATTGGTGAACTTTATTCAGCCTGCACCGGACAAGGACACGTTGCATTGCATAACGGGATCTATCCCATACTTCAAACGGAAGGAAGGACAGAAAGACGGGAAGCAGCTTGGCGAACTCTCCGAGGAAAAGCAGAACTTCGAGATTTACTGCCGTCTTCGCGACGCCTTGCATGATGTACGTCAGGAGATGGGTACAGAATTGGCGAAAATCAGTGTAACCGGTTACGGTGTCCCTGTGGGAAACCTGAAGAAAAACGAGACAAATGCCCTGATACGTGCTCTTAAGTTAAAGGAGTATTTACGTGAAAACCGCCTGGCGGGAAGAGCCTTGCTGGATGTGAGTTGGATTTCTGAAGATTGGGACTCCATCACTAGCCTGGTGAGAAAAAGTGATATGCTACTGAAAGAGGCTACCCTCGATCTTATTAATAATATAGAGATTGTTAAAGGTCGCGAACGTATGTTGATGTCGTTTGCAGACGGAAAGCCTTACAAATATCTTATGGAGAAGATATTTCCTGAAGTAATGCGTGTGGACTATCGGATAGAATACACCCGCAAGCCTCTGGGCGCTACTGAAAGTCTTCAGTTGCTGCGAAGTGGAAAACAGCGCGCCCTTCATCTGAATGAATTCTTTGCTGTGGCAGGTAGCTATCCGGTGGGTTCTACTGAATATAATGATATACTGGACCTTGCTGCAAGACTTTTCCCGGAGAGTCCGGAAGCCAACATCAATGCGGCGGCAGTGGCTTTGAGCAAAAAGGAACTGTCTAAGGCACGTGGGTATCTGGAACCTTTTGCCACCCTTCCGATAGCCTATAATGACATGGGGATTCTCTGTCTGCTTGAAGGTAACCGGGATAAGGCGGAGGTGTACCTCACGATGGCGGCCGCCGCCGGAGTGGAACAGGCGATTAAGGCATTAGAAAAATTGAAAATTAAAGATTAAGCAATAAATAATAACCATAAACGGTATAATATATGAAAACGAGTAATTATTTGTGGGCTGCGCTGGCAACAACAACCCTTTCGCTGTCTGCATGCAGCAGTGATGAAAACGAGAATGGAATGCAGCCGAAAGAAAAGACTGCAAAACTTGAACTTACATTAGTGGGAGCACCAGCGGACAGCCGTGCTACGGGGACTCTACCCACCACCGATGAATCCCAGATCAACCGCCTGACGGTGGCTGTATTCACCGGAGCAACGGGTAATCCTGTCAATGCCTTGCGGGAATTCACAGGCAAGGATATCAAAGATGCAGAGACTGGTAGTGGAAAGACGATTTCGATACTTTGCGAACCCGGCGACGAGCAAACAATCTATGTGGTAGCCAATGCTTCCCCAGCGCTTTTTGCGGGAGTAACCAACCTTGCCGGGTTCAAAGCCAAGCTGATGCTTCTTTCGGAAACAACCAAGGCTGCTGGATCAGGTGATGCAACGGATGTGCAAAAGCCCAGCAACCTCCCGATGTTGGGAATTGTGAACAAACAGAATCTCACAGCGGGTACAGAAACCACGGCTACTGCGGCACTGACCCGTCTTGTGGCGAGGACATCCATCAGCAGCATTAAGATCGCTTTCGACAAGGCGGGACAATTCAAGGATGCCACGTTCAACGTGACCGGTATCTATCTGAAGAATGCGAATAGTTCCGTCAATGCTGAAAAGACTGGCAGTGTTCCTATCAGTGGAAGTGACAAGGCCAATAAATACCTGTATGAAGCGGTGTCCTCCCATACAGCCAATACGGAACTCACTACTCCGTACTACTTCTATGCATTTCCGAATGCTTCGGCTACACCGACCAAACTTATAATTAAAGGAACATTTGATGCAGATGGAACCGGTTCAACCAGTGCTCCCGTGACCCGGTATTATCCCGTCACTATTAATAAGAAACAGGCGAACACCACTATTACAGGAGGAGAGGGCACAGACAAAGGCAGCATAGCAGCTAATACCCGATACGTGCTTACCGCCCTTATCAAGGGAGAGGGGGTGGATGATGATAGTAAGGAAATAGACCCTGCTACTTTGAAACTGACGGTTACTGTTGCTGATTGGGCGCTTACCATCAATCAGAATGTGACTTTTGAGTGATATTTTCTATGAGACAGATATGACATTATAAACCAATCCGTACCAGCCTATGCGAGTTTTCGGAACATTCCCCATCTTTTTGCTAATTCTTTTTCTTCTCTGTTTCGTTTCGTGCGTGCGTGAGGATATGGAAGGTTGTGCCCGGTATGAACTGCATGTTCGTGCGGTGGATGCGGACGGGAACGACCTTACCGGAAATGGAGTTTTGCAGAAATCGGATATCTATCTTTTTAATGAACAAGGTTTCGTCAGAATGATTTCCTCTGAGGGCTTCTCGGACTTTTCATTTGGAGAGGACAAGGACGAACGGCTCACGCTCGTAGCTTGGGGTAATCTGAAAGAAGATACTCTGATTACTACGGAGATAGCACCGGGAACATCCCTGAAAGATGCGAAACTCCAGCTTCGGCAATATACCCACGGTACGCACATTCCGCTAACAGACCTGTTCTATTGTCGCAGAGAAATAGGGGAGATAAGCACGCGGGGTGTGGAAGGAACGGATATTACGCTCGTAATGGAACGTATGGTGGCGGGCCTCAGTATACGCACGCGTTATCTTGCCGAACGTTATCCTTATAACGGTGAAGCATATCGTTTCATCGTACACTGTATCGGTACGGAAATGGATTTTATGGGTGAGGCTTCGGGGGACGGGGCCGGATACGAACCGGCTTCCGTTACCGATGCCAAGGGAGATGTCTATGTACCGCTTTTTCATATATTCCCTACCGGGGAGGGAAAAACGTTGGAAATAGACGTCTACCGGAAAGATGAGAAATTATTTACTATCACTAAAGATAATGAACTTCGTCCTTTGTATGCCCCTGTGGGGCAGCAGACCAACATCGATATAGACTTTCGTTATGCGCAGGTTAAGGTTTTTGTGAGTGTGGTTCCCTGGGGAACGGTCGGTCAGGATGTAGAAATGTAAGTAAGAAATGTATGAATAGGTTATTTGAATACAAGGTATACCCGAAAACGGAAGAACCCATACCGTTTTGTTGGAAGGTACTTTTCGTGCTGTTCATGCTGGGCACACTGTTAGCAATGGCGGCTGTGTGCAGTTCTTGCCAACCGGAAGAAGAGGGTATGGAGGCTGTGGACATGAAGGAAGGGTTACCCGCTACCATTCGGCTGGAAGTGCAGGGGGAAGAACAGGCGAATTTCGTTACCCGGACAGTCAATGAGAGTGTGATCAGTGATCTGCACATTTTGGTCTATAACAGTGCGGGTGAGCTGATCGGACAGAAATACCAGACGGGTAGTTCTACGGTTACCATTAATACGCGCAGTGCTACCGGATGTACCATATATGCCGTTGCCAATACGGGTAAAGCTGACTTGTTTAAGGGATATACCATGCATAAGGAGTCTTATCTGAAAAGTATGGTATACAGCCTGACCAATTGGGATGACTTGAATAAAGGCACCAATCTGCCAATGACGGGAAGCATGAAAAGTGTGAATATCAAGGTGGGGGCAAACACATTGTCGGGAACACTGGTATTAACTCGTATGGTCGCAAAAGTTGAGTTAAAGATTAAAGTGAAAGAAAATAGTGGGATTAACATTACTAATTTGAAAATTTATAATCTTCCTAAAAGCTCTTACTATGTATCCGGTACAGCAGATGCGACAAATACTACTTGGTTGAACAGTGGCGGTATAAGTCTAAGTAGTACAACCACTGCCGGTACAATATTCTATATGTTTGAAAACCGTAGAGGAACCAAAACGATTTCTGCCCAAAAGGATAAAACGACTGCAAATGCGCCTGCACATGCTACATATGTAGAAATTAACGGCACAATAGGCACTGTTACTGCAAAGTGGACAGTGTATCTTGGAGAAAATAATACAAGTGATTTCAATATCAAGCGGAATGGCAATTATACGTATAACATTACTCTGAATGATGTTGCGGCAACAGATACAAGGGTTGTTGTAGATTTTACGGGAACAGAAGATTTGAGTAGTGCAGGTACGGCAAATTGTTATCTTGCCAAGAAGGTAAATACGTGGTATAAGTTTAAAGCTACAGTGAGAGGAAATGGGGCTGCCACTGCTGCATTGATTTCTCCGACCGGAAGTGCTTTGGCTGCTAATGCTGCTATCAGTCCTACAAGTGCAGAACTCGTTTGGGAAACCAATGGTCATGGGCAAATAATACAAGGTGTGATTCTGAAAGATGGATATGTTTATTTCAAAACTGGCCCGAAAGCTGAAGGGAATGCAGTGATTGCGGTAAAAGACGGAAGTGGTAATGTGCTGTGGAGCTGGCATATTTGGAAAACTCATTTTAGTTTGGCAGAGATACCTATGCAGACATATAAGACGAATCCTAGGATAATGGATGTGTCGTCCTATTACAATGGCTTAGTTTCCCGTAATTTGATTATGATGGATCGCAATGTAGGCGCTGAAGCTGAAATACTTTATAATTCAGATACAGAAGAAAAAGCTTTGGGGCTATTTTACCAGTTTGGAAGGAAAGATCCGTTTCCTTCAGGAAAAAATAAGAGGGGTGAGATTAGTATTTATGATAAAGATGGGAATCATCTTGATGAGCCTGCGTTACGAAGAGATAATTATATAAAAATGAACAGTTTGATTTCTACAGCAACTGCAAATATCATAGCTTATGCTATTGCTCATCCTCTTACATTTATTTTATATGACATGGCTGACATCAATGCGGAGTATATACCATCATATAACTGGATTTATGGCGGTTTCCCGCCGACAACAGCTTGGAAAGCCTCTAATAATTTGTGGGGTAGTGATGTAAATGGTACAAACAGTTTGGCACTCGATACAAAATTTACCCAAAAAACGATTTATGATCCTTGTCCTTTGGGCTGGCATATGCCTCCCCAAGATGTCTGGACTAACTTTACAACAACGAATACAGGTGAGATACCTCCTATGCTGGATTATAATACAACGATTCCTACCTACTATAATTCACCTATTGAGGATAAGATAAATGTAACAGTTGAGGGTGGAGGTTATTTTAATACACTGCTTTATGGCCGCCGATTTTTCATTTCTTCCACATCAGGCGAACAAGCTTTTTATCCGGCAGTTGGTTATCGATATGGTGGGAATGGGCAAATCTATAATATCGGCTATTATTGTTGCGTATGGTCATCATCTCCATATAATAGTTCTTCATCTTTTGCCAACTATTTAGGTGCAATAAATGAAGGAGTAGGACCTACGAGTGCTACAGGTAGAGGACATGGATTTCCAGTACGTTGTGTTAAAGAAACATCTAAGTAAACATAAATACGGATGATGGTAAAGATGTGCATTGGAAATGTGGTTTCTACTTCAAAGAGTAGCTAGGCAAGTTCAGGAGACCATACATCAGCCTATCCGGACGCAATGGAAAAACAATGGAATTTAGTTGTAATTCATCTTTGATTAATCGACTATTCGTAATATGCCAATAGATGAAATTTACTATTATCCAGTAGAGCAAGATATGTTCCATCAATGGAAATCTTAAATTCTCCAAGGGGACTGAAAAAGATATCCTAATGTTTTCTACGATACTACGTTCAACCAGAGTATTCTTATCGCCAAAGTTGTCTACTGACTGAGGTTTAGGCAGATACATCATTTTGAGAACTCTTGAAGAAGTTTTATACTTTCTGTCTATTCCCAATATACAAAGATGATTTTCTTTCTCAGTGAACCCTCTTGCAATGGCAGTCTCGGAATTGTAAGCAAATCCTCAATCTTGAAAAAGTTGAAGCGTGGTGAATAATATTTTCAAAGACTATACAGTCTACTACCGCTATAAGGGCAAGTTCCACAAGCAACTCCATCAATGCAGTCTCACCAAATTTTCTACCTTAATTAATGAAATAGCATTCTGTTATTCTCAGAAACGTCTTGCTTATTTATTTGAACTTTGATTTCGGACGAGTTAAGGTGTTTAATTCGTAATTCTGCTTATTCCAATTTAAGGAATAATATAATTTTGAGGTGATTTCAATACATTAATCCATATTACTAAAAAATATTTCGTAATTTTGCAATCATAGAATTCTAACCATGCAAGAACTTGATTTAGGAATACTCAAAAATGGAAAGTTTATAAGACAAGGAATATCCTATCCTGGTCTTATGGCGAGTCGTATCAAAAAATCAAGTTCTTTTCTACAACCTTTATTTGAAGCTTTTAGTAATTCATGGGAGGCTGTTTGTGGCAATGATTACGATATAACGATTGAGTTATGTCACAATAAAGCACAAACTCTATTTGGCGAAGAATGCTCATTTTCGTCACTTCAGATTGTTGACCACGGTTATGGATTTACGGATGAAAGTTTTGAACGCTTTTCTCGTTTGTTTGATAAAACCAAGAATAAGAATAATTTAGGAACTGGACGTGTTCAGTTTTTACATTCATTTCAATACACTCAGATAGACTCAATCTATTTGGAAAGTGATGGGTGTAAGTATAGACGTCGAATTTTATTATCTTTGTCATTCGAAGATAAGCACAAAGCTGTTATTTGTGCTACAACCCCTACAAAGGTGGAATATGATAGTGAAATACAAACGATAGTAGCTTTCTTTTCAGTATTAGATGATGAGGATAGAAAAAAAATAAATAAGCTCTCTTGCGTTGAGATTAAGGATATCGTATTAAAGCGATATCTTAATAAATTTTGTCTTGAGAGGGAACATCTTAATAAGATTCAGATTAACCATTATGTAAATGAAGCCTTCGATAATGAAGGCTCTGCGGCTATTACTATTGATGATATTCCAACTCCTGATTATGAAGACTCTTTTGATATACATTACTCAATTCTTGGAGAAAAAGGGAAAAGTATAGATGTTTGTATGGACACCGAGAAATTTGAAATTCGCGGTTATAAGCTACCATCATCCATACTTCCAAAAAATGAAGTTCGATTAACGAGTAAAGGAGAATCTTTTGCGACACCAGGCTGTGATTTTGCTTTGATTACGGAAGCTCCTCGAATTGAATCCCACATTTGCTTCTTGTTTTTAATATCAAGTAACTATTTAACTCAAAAGGACTCTGATGTCAGAGGTAATCTTGATATTTACACTCGTTCACATTTTTTGGAAAATAGGAATCTCTTTATGGGTAGGAAAGAGATTCTAATTGATGATATAGAAACAAAAGCTGAAGATAAAATCATCGCTCGTTATCCGTCGTTCCGCCAAGCTAAGGATAAAGCAGATGAAAATTTGGATGCTCTGGCAAAAATGTTTTCCATAAATAGGAAGACAATGGAAGACGCAGGCGTAAAAAGCAGTGACAGCGATTCTGTAATTTTACGTAAGGTGTACACTCATTCTGCAAATAGGAAAGCGGAAAACGACACCAAAATAAAGATCATCGTTGACTCTATTTCTAATTTGGATCCCAATGATAAGCGATTCCAAAGTCAGTTAAATAAAAAGGTATCCGAATTAAATAAAGCCCTACCAATTTCTGTTAAAGAAGAACTCTCAAATTACATAGCTCGTCGAACGCTTGTTTTATCATTAATGGAACAAGCCATAAACGAACGATTAAAAATACAACTAAAGGAGAAAACAGGGAAAAAATCTGGTAAAAAAGGTAATAGTAAAAGTCAACCTGAAGCAATCTTACATAATATTCTTTTCCCTAAACATTCATCTTCTCCAATAGAGAGTAATTTATGGATGCTTAATGATGAGTATATTCATTTCGAAGGCTTGTCTGAAACGGAATTAAATGATGTCATTATCGGCGGCAAGAAATTATTTAAGGAAAATCTTTCATCTGAAGAAGAGGCTTATAAACTACGAAATCAGGGAACTCTTGACGTAGGAATGCGTAGACCTGATGTCTTATTGTTTCCTGAAGAAGGTCGTTGTATTATAATAGAATTTAAGGCACCCGGTGTAGATGTTTCAAAACATCTACATCAAATCAATCAATATGCTTCCTTAATACACAATTTGTCTGATGAAAGTTTTAAATTTAATTCTTTTTACGGATACTTGATTGGGGAGAACGCTGATATTTACTCTGTAATAGATTCAGATGGCGATTTCCAATTTTCTCAGAGTCTGGGTTATATTGTAAGACCGCATAAAGGGATTCCGGATCTTTTTGGAAGAGGAGCAGCGTCTTTATACACTGAAATTATTAAATTCTCAGATTTACTTAAACGCGCCAAATTGAGAAATAAAATATTCACGGATTCTATAAACGGATAATCTAATTCTGTATAAGTTGAGAATTAATTGTTAGTACGGAAACTGAGTGTAAATACTTAGTTCCCGTAAAGATTACAGAAAAATATCGCAACTCTAAAAATATTTAAATCTTAAGTATAAATTGCTTGAGCTTCAGATTGGTGATAATATTTGAGTTTGAATAAAAGTATTTTCTTAACTTCAGGATAAGCTGTCTCCCCCAGAAACTTCGTAGTCTCCACTACCGTAAATATAGCAAAAAGCCACTTCCCAGGAAAGGCAAAGGTACGGCGAACACACGGATAAATTCGACTTTGCACATCGTGCCTTTATCTGTAAAAAGAACTGTTTTCAATCTTAACTATCTTTCTCATAATGTCTATTTTTTTATAATACTCTAAGAGGGACATCCCAACGGTAATAATAGATTTTCACTTTGTTTCTGCAACAAGGAAGTGTTCCCGAGTATATGCCCCGGGGCTGAGTATGAAACTTTTATAAAACAATTTATCAGTTCTTGACGTAGATAAAAGAAAATTTATAAAGGCGGTCATTGAATTCTCCGGATATACTACCGTGTTTTCTTCCTGTTTTTTGAGTAGGTATGTGATATGTACATACGAGTAAATGATGATTCGCTCTTACAAGGCGTATAGGGCTTATATTGTATAGGTGTATAGCTTTGAAATGTCATAGTAAGTGTTCATTTGAGCTTTATAGAAGTTGCCGCATCTTTGCAACGTTAACGTTAGCGAAGAGATTTTGAATATGATTTATTTAATTTAAAAAGAAAGAACTATGAGTATTTTGTATAAGAAGGTTTGGAGATTATTAAATCCCCTTGATAAGAAATCGGCAAAGAAGGTATATCCGGTAATCACCTATAAGTATGGTGTGGCGATGGATCTGAAGCAGATTGCGAAAAAGATCAGCCGACTTTCCGGTGTAAGTGAAGGTGTGGTGAACTCTGTGCTGAAAGATTTTCGCACGGAGTTGAAAGAAGAGTTGCTTTTGGGGCGGTCGGTAAATATTGACGGACTGGGATTTTTTTATCTTGCCGCCCGTAGCAAGGGGGCGGATACAGCAGAGGCGTTTACGGCGAATGACATCACTGGCTTGCGCGTTTGTTTCCGTGCCAACAAGGAAATTCGTATTACAGCTAACGGAAGCACCCGCTCCGAAGGACTTAGCCTCAAAGACGTGGATCGCATCAATGACGAACTTCCTACAGAAGGTGGTGGCCCGTCGTCACCTGATGGAGGAATAGTGGAAAACCCGCTTGGGTAAAGTCTAAAGCTGAGGAACTTGGAAATTAAAAAAATGAAGAATTAAAAATTAAACGATTGTATTTATGAAGAAGTCTGTTTTGAAAAAAATACTGAAAGTAGTGATGGCTATTGTTTCGGCTGCGCTGGGAGCACTGGGGAACAATGCAATGAAGTGATGACGAGGAGATATAAGATCTGAGTTAAATAATAGATAGGGGAGTGTCGGAATTCAGGCACTTCCCTATATTTTAATGAACCATTCCGTAAAGTAAAGATCGTAAAAAAGCTATTCTGTGGAGTCAGTACTGTGCTTGTTGTATTGATGAGCAAAAGAACTATGTGTAAATAACGAATGAAAATGCGTAAGAAAAAACTCGTTACTTAATTGTGTTTTCGCCTGAATAACTCTACCTTTGTTTTCATAAACCTAAAAAACCGGTAAGTCATGAAATACAAACTATTAGTTCTTGATGTAGACGGAACTCTGCTCGATAGTGAGAAGAAAATCAGCAAGCGTACACTGGCCGCCTTGCTGAAAGTGCAACAGATGGGCGTACGCATCGTATTAGCTTCCGGCAGGCCCACCTATGGCCTTATGCCCATTGCCAAGGCTCTGGAACTGGGCAATTACGGAGGCTTCATTCTCTCCTACAATGGCGGGCAAATTATCAATGCGCAAAGTGGCGAACTACTCTTTGAGCGTAGGATAAACCCCGAAATGCTGCCCTATCTTGAAAAGAAATCCCGTAAGAACGGGTTCGCCATTTTTACGTATCACGAGGATACCATCATCACCGACTCGCCCGAAAACGAGCACATACGCCGCGAAGCCGAGCTGAATGGCCTGAAGATAATTGCCGAAACCGAATTCTCGATAGCGGTGGACTTTGCCCCTTGCAAGTGCATGCTGGTAAGCGATGACGAAGAAGCTCTCGTGGGACTGGAAGACCACTGGCGCCGGAGGTTGAACGGAGCGCTGGATGTATTTCGTTCGGAACCCTATTTTCTGGAAGTGGTGCCCTGTTCCATTGATAAATCTAATACGCTGGGCGCCTTGCTTGAGAAGTTAGGCATCAACTCCGAAGAAGTCATCGCCATTGGCGACGGAGTTTGCGATGTCTCCATGATACAATCCGCCGGACTGGGCATCGCCATGGGAAACGCCCAAGACTCGGTGAAGGTCTGTGCCGACCGCATCACCGCCTCCAACGATGAAGACGGCGTGGCCGAAGCCGTGGAGAAGGCGATACTTGCCGAAATCCGCCCCGCCGACGTGCCTCTGGAGCAACTCAACCAGCGTGCCCGCCATGCATTGATGGGAAATCTGGGCATACAATACACTTATGCCTCCGAAGATAGGGTAGAGGCCACTATGCCCGTGGACGAACGTACCCGCCAACCTTTCGGCATCCTGCACGGAGGTGCCAGCCTGGCATTGGCCGAAACCGTGGCCGGACTGGGTTCCATGATACTTTGCAAGCCGGACGAAATAGTGGTCGGCATGCAAGTCAGCGGAAATCATATTTCCTCGGCTCACGAGGGAGACACCGTAAGGGCTGTTGCGACCATCGTGCATAAAGGCCGCTCCTCGCATGTGTGGAATGTGGATGTGTTTACTTCCACGGCCAAGCTGGTGTCTTCGGTGCGTGTAGTCAATAGCATACTGAAAAAGGGATGATCGAAAATGAATTGGACAACGGGCCACAAGAATCACCCGTTGAATCCGCTAAGAAGAACAATACCCGGACCCTCGTAAAAAGAACACTTGCGATTGCCGGTTTAGCCTTGGTTGTATATTTTTTGTACTCCATCGTTCACCTGTTTGTTTCGCCTGACCGCAACATTCAGCAAATCTACCTGGTGCCCGAAGATGCGGCATTTATCATCCAGTCCTCGGCGCCCGTCGACGATTGGGCAAAGTTCAGCGGAAGCGCAACCTGGCAATGCCTGAAGCGGGCGAAAGCCTTTGAGGACGTCACCCGGAATGTGGAAACGCTCGACACCGTGGTCCGAAGCAATAAAATGTTGTTATCGCTTGTGGGCAAACGGGATATGCTCATCTCGATCCATAAAGTCCGTGCCCGCGATTGGGATTTCCTGATTGTGCTGGACATGCAAAAGGCCTCCAAGATGGACTTGTTGAAGGATCAGCTTGAAACGGTGCTCACCATGGCGGGCAGTTCCGTAACCAACCGGATACACAACGGGATTAACATCCTCGAAATGCGCGATCCGGATACACGCGATATTTTTTATTGCGCCTTCGTGGACAACCATTTTGTAGGTTCCTATACCTCCAAACTTGTAGAATCGGCCATTGATTCACGCAACAAGCCCAAAATCGGTCTCGATCATTCTTTTATCGAAGCCGAAAAACTGGTGTCCGGCAAAGGACTTGTCCGCGTTTTTATCAATTATGCACGCCTGCCTCAATTCCTGAATATTTATCTGGGAACCGGGAACGAGTACATCGATATGTTCAGCAATTCCATGGATTTTGCCGGACTCTATTTCAATACCGACCACAAACGGATGGAGGTGAAAGGATATACCTTGCGGAAAGATACCGCCGATCCGTACATCATGGCCTTGCTGAACTCGGGTAAGCACCGGATGAAAGCCCACGAAATCCTGTCCGGACGGACGGCGCTCTATACCAATATCGGTTTTAGCAATCCGGTGACATTTGTAAAGGAACTGGAGAATGCACTCGCAGTCCACGACCCGCAATGGTGCGAATCTTATAGGAGTTCCCGGAAGAAGATTGAAAGCCTGTTCGACATCTCTCTGGAAGAAAACTTCCTGAGCTGGATGTCGGGAGAATTTGCCATCACCCAATCCGAGCCGGGGCTGTTGGGGCACGATCCGGAACTGATTCTGGCCATTGGCGCCAAAAGCATCAAGGACGCCCGTAAGAATATGGAGTTTATAGAAAAGAAGATCAGGCGACGCACCCCGCTCCGGATAAAGACGGTTGATTATAAGGGATTTGAAATCAACTATGTGGAAATGAAAGGCTTCTTCCGTTTGTTCTTCGGAGGGCTGTTCGACAAGTTCGAAAAACCCTATTACACGTACGTGGATGATTATGTGGTGTTTAGCAACAAAGCCTCGTCTCTGCTCTCATTTGTAGAAGATTACGATCAGAAGAACCTGTTGAAGGATAATCCGGGCTTTAAAAATGCCTTCTCGTACCTGAATTCGAGCTCTACCGTTTTCTTATATACGGATGTGCATAAGTTTTATTACCAGTTGAAGCCTATGATGAATGCCGTTACGTGGGGAGAGATACAATCGGACAAGGAGATTGTCTACTCATTTCCCTATTGGACCATGCAGATTACGGGAGACGGCCAGTCCGCCTCGTTGCAATGCGTGATGGACTATAAACCTTATCAACCGGAAGAAGCGGCCGTAGCGGTGGTAGTGGACGATGAAGCCGACGAAGTAATGAACGAAGATGCCGAAACGGAGAAGGAGCAAATGAGTGAGTTGCAACGCTTCTATGTTGAGAAATTTGAGGGCAACGTCTTGCGGGAGTTTTATCCCGAAGGAGCGTTGAAGAGTGAAGCGGAAGTGAAAGAGGGAAAACGCCACGGACGCTATCGCGAATATTATGAGAACGGCAAACTGAAACTCCGCGGAAAATACGGAAATAACATACCCAAAGGCACATGGAAGTACTATACGGAGGAGGGAGAGTTTGAACGGAAAGAGAAGTATTAAAAAAGAGAAAAACAATGCTTGCATATACTTATATTGAACACGGAAAATTTGAACTTATAGAAAAACCGAAACCCGGGTTGAAAGACCCCTGCGACGCCATTGTCCGCGTGACGCTCGGCAGCATCTGCACCAGCGATTTGCACATCAAGCACGGTAGCGTGCCGCGTGCCTTGCCCGGAACCACGGTGGGGCACGAAATGGTAGGCATCGTGGAGCAAGTGGGCGCGGATGTCACTTCCATCAGGCCCGGCGACAGGGTTACGGTGAACGTAGAAACCTTTTGTGGCGAATGCTTCTTTTGCCGACACGGATATGTGAACAATTGCACCGATGCCAATGGTGGTTGGGCACTGGGTTGCCGCATCGACGGAGGTCAGGCCGAGTACGTCCGCGTACCTTATGCCGACCAGGGACTGAACCGCATTCCGGATGCGGTGAGCGACGAACAAGCGCTCTTTGTGGGCGACGTGCTTGCCACGGGCTTTTGGGCGGCCCGCATATCGGAGATTACCGAAAAGGATACGGTGCTCATCATCGGCGCCGGCCCTACCGGAATCTGCACCCTGCTTTGCGTGATGCTCAAGCACCCCCGTCGCATCATTGTTTGCGAGAAATTTCCTGAAAGAATACGCCTTGTGCGTGAACATTATCCGGACGTACAGGTGGTGAAGCCGGAGGATTGCCGGGAGATTGTGTTGCGGAGTAGCGATCATGGCGGAGCCGACGTCGTGCTCGAGGTGGCAGGAACCGACGACACCTTCCGTCTGGCGTGGGAGTGTGCACGCCCCAATGCCATCGTCACCGTGGTGGCCCTCTATGACCGCCCCCAGGTGCTTCCCCTGCCCGATATGTACGGAAAAAACCTGACCTTCAAGACTGGTGGCGTGGACGGGTGCGATTGCGCTGAGATACTCCGTCTGATCGAAGAAGGCAAGATAGACACCACGCCGCTTATCACACACCGTTTCCCGTTGAATGAGATTGAGGAGGCTTACCGGATTTTTGAAAATAAACTGGACGGGGTGATGAAAGTTGCGGTGTCTGAAAGAGAAAAGAAAGGAATAAGAGTGATTAGGGTTTAGTGATAAGTGATTAGCACCATTCGGTATATGATTTCAGAGGATTCTTTGTACCGGAGACATAACAAATGATGCGGGAACTGTATACCGAATGGTGCTAATCACTTATCACTAAACTCTAATTACTTTATCCATACCCTTATTAAAAAGAATACAGCCTTATGCCCATTATTGAAATATCCTCCTTGTCGCACCCCGGAATCGAGGTGTTCTCCACCCTCACCGAGGCCCAGTTGCGCAACCGCATCGAGCCCGATAAAGGCCTGTTCATAGCCGAAAGCCCGAAGGTGATCCGTGTAGCATTGGATGCCGGATATGAACCTCTGGCCCTCTTGTGCGAGCAAAAACACATCACCGGTGATGCCGCAGACATCATCAGTCGTTGCGGCGACGTGCCCGTCTATACGGGCGGACGGGAGTTACTCGCCACGCTGACGGGCTATGTCCTGACGCGCGGAGTGTTGTGCGCCATGCGTCGCCCTGCGCCTCGCACGGTGGAAGACACATGTCGGGATGCCCGGCGTATCGTCGTCATCGATGGTGTGGTGGACACCACGAACATTGGTGCCATTTTTCGTTCGGCGGCCGCCCTCGGGATGGATGCCGTGTTGCTGACGCGTAACTCTTGCGATCCGTTGAACCGTCGTGCGGTTAGGGTGTCCATGGGTTCGGTCTTTTTGGTTCCCTGGACGTGGCTGGACGGCACTCTCAGTGATCTGGCCCACCACGGCTTCCGCACCGCCGCCATGGCACTTACGGACGATTCTATCTCCATTGCCGATCCTGTCTTGACGTCCGAACCCCGGCTGGCCATTGTGATGGGAACGGAGGGAGAGGGGCTTCCACCCGATACGATTGCCGCGGCTGACTATGTAGTCCGTATCCCGATGGCGCATGGGGTCGATTCGCTCAATGTGGCGGCTGCAGCGGCCGTGGCGTTCTGGCAACTTAGGGCTACGGATTAAAACTATTCTTGTTTTAATTTCGATATGGACAATCTTCGGATGTATAAAGAATTACTTGCGGATAAATATTTCTAAGGAAGGAATTCCATGTGGCTGTTGGATGTGGTAGAGGGGAAGAGTATGACCGTAAGGAGTCTAAAAGAGAAACTTGGTGCATTATCAAAGAATGAGCCAATAGATTAAAATACCATTCCTCGCTCTTTCTATAAGCGTGAAATGGTATTTTGTTATTCAGTGCGTAATGTTGGGAATTCTTGTTTTTTTTAATTGATAATTTATTATAAGTTACTTACTTGCCGATGCAGAAGTAATAATACGCTGATTACCAGGCTGTTATCGGTTAAATGGTAGAAAAAATCATAACTGTTTTTTAATCGGCTGATAGTCAGTAATTTATGATATGAAATGACAAATATACTTGATGGACTGATGAAATATATCTGTGTGTGTGCTAACATTTAACGTTTTTATTTATTATTAACTTGTAAACTTTACAAAGATACAAAAAATATGCATACCTCCTGATGCTATTTCGACTTTTATTTCTTCTCTATATGTATTGTGAATGAATACTGCATTAAACTTGCGAGTCTAATGGAATGTTTTTGCATCGGATTTTAGGTACTCTATACTGCCACATAATGTTTTTCATTGATTTCTAATGCATTGGTTTATTCATCAATACGGACAACCTGATTCTGGTAATATCCCACATTCTCACGGAACATCCATTTCCATTGCAGGCCACGTTCCATCACATCAGAATAATTATAATACTCATGATTACCGGGAACAATCAACACCTGCCTGTAGTTTTCATATGCCCATCTCCAAAACTTTGCCAGTGGAGCTACCTTATCCTTCAGGTAGAATATGTCTCCGGCCAATACCAGTACATAGCCTGTTACAGGCAATTCATTATGTTTTAGATATCTGCTGTTCTCTTGAAATTCCAGGTGCAGATCACTCATGTATTTTATTCTCCTTTCTTTGATTGTTCTATCTGTTTCTCTATGATTGACTTTACCTGTGCGAATGAAACCGGGGTAAAATCGTTGTTGTCAACACCTACATCGTATTGAGTGGGGAAAAGCATTTTCAGGCGCAGAGCATCCTTTCCTGTGTTATGTTTGCTAGTATGTACATGTCCGAAAAGCTGCCACGTATCATTGTATGAGCCGCCATAGCAAAGGAACGGACAATGATTCAGATAAATCTTCTGTTTATCCACCTCAATATACATCTGCATCACTATCTTCTCGAAGTATTTCGCATAATTCTGCCTCAGATTCTTTATGTCATGGTTGCCGACAATAAGACAGATTTTTCCGTTCAGCCTGTTTAGTACATTTATCCATTCGGCAGAACCTCCCAGGCAGAAGTCGCCCAAATGAAATACGATATCACCCGAACCGACCACACGGTTCCAGTTGGAAATAATCGTCTCATTCATGTGGGCCACATCCTTGAAGGGTCTGCTGCAAAACCTGATGATATTGGTATGGTTGAAGTGGGTGTCAGATGTAAAGAACACCCTGCTTCCGTCAAATTTATAATCCATAATCTTCTTTTTTTTAGTGCACATCATTGCGCAATTAATACAAACTTCCAATACCCATGGACGGAAATGACGGAGAAGGGCGCATGATGCGAACGTCACCAATGGGTAAAAACAAAACCGCTGAAAAGTGTGGTAAGGACTTTCCAACGGCTTCAATTTATCTTTTCAATAAGGGGTATCTGCATCTAATATATCCCATCCTGTCTACAAAACGTTCGTTGGAAAGTATTTTTGAATTTATCGAATGATTCAATGTCTGAAGTATGAACATATGACATACGCTCAAAGCATGATGTGCTTCGATATGATGTCTTTGATGATATATTCATTCTATTCTGCAACATTGTATTTTTTTTAATGTTTTTATTCAATTGTGAGTGCAAAAATACTGAATTTTCTTGAGAATCAATTAACTATTCCCTAACTTTTTTGATTGCTTTATAAATCTCACTATAAGAATCACGACCTTTATACTTTTCAGCCAGATCACACGCCTTATCCATATTAGAGTCTACAAGCATATCTCTTACCCATTTATCTTTTTCAAGATACTTGCGTGTTTTGTCGTATGTGGGCAGATATTGCTTCAATGCCCTTTCCGTTGCAGCTGAATCTTGAAAATGGCGACATGTATCTTCAAAATGAAGCAAGAACCAATACTCTATTGATTGCAAGCTATCACACAAAATAACATTGGCATTATTCTCGTATTTCTTTTTGAGCGCTGTCATTTTCCTGTTCTCTGCATCGGAACGTCTGCTAACATCGGCATCAAAAACACATATTACAAAAACGTCTTCATCCAGAAGTTCCTTGATTTTCTTTTCAATCTTCTCAATGCTATTGTTTTCAAACAGACGTGGAGAAATAGAGTATCTATAACCAAGCAACTTCTTCAAATGGCTGAAATAGAACAACTCAGTCAATCCTTCACCGACAATATGAATAACCTGTCTAGTTGCTATATTCTTTCTAATTTTTCTCATAAGGTTACATGATTATAGGTTAGGAACTGCACCAAATTTACCGAACTTGTATGCCTTTTGGAGAGAACTAATTCTATTCAATCCCTTGAAATCTGTCAGAGGATAAAGCACACTCGATCCATCTGCATTCTTTTCCGTAAACCAGATATTATCTTTTCTAAGCAAATCTTCCTCTCCCAACAACCCGTCATAGTGCGTAGTGAGCAACAGTTGAGCCTCTCCAGATTCTTTCAAGAAACGTTCAATGATATATTCTATCAACTTGGGGTGAAGTGAAGATTCTATCTCATCGACCGCAAGAAAAGCATTTCTCTCAAGAATCTTTTGTACTTGAGCGGCCAAACCAAATGTGCGAACAGTACCGTCTGACTCAAACAACTCAGGAAACTCGTAATAATCGTTGTTTCCATACTCCGAGGAAACCCTATGTTGATACATGGTATAATTTACCAGCCCTTTATTTGTTTCCTGTTCTTTAGATGTAATATTGGAAATATTGAAATCTGCTTCCTGTAAATACCTCAAAATATAATCTTTTGCTGATTCTTCCTTAATTGATTCTTCAGCATAACGACTCAATGATGATGTAGGTGCAATAGCAGGCATCACCTGATTTGTCAAATACTGAAGAACTTTCTCTATTTCTGCAATATGTGTATTAACCTGCATATAAGCCGCAAAAACAGACATATTATGTAGACACTTTAAGGTTATCTCTTCTTTAACAGCTTGAGTAACCTTAATTTTCTGCCCAAATCTGATAATAGATACATTATTTTCAGTATTCCTTTCAAAGATAGAAGCCGGTTGCTGGCTTGGATAATAAATCAAAGTTTCCTTTGCAACATGTGATCTGTCCAAAGCAACGGAATATACATAACGAGTCGCTTTCTCTTCATTCATCAAATAAAATGAAATAGAATATTCAGACAATTGCCCCTGGCTGGTTTTATCCAGGAGAAATGGAATCACCTGAATCTGCTCAGCTTTATTTAGCGGAGTGTAAGCAATAAATGATTTAATAAAATCACAGATTTTAATTATATTACTCTTACCGGAGGCATTTGCGCCATAAATCACAGCAACTTTCAAAAGTCTCACATCCCCAGCTAATTCGACCACATGATATGATTCCATATCCTTACTTCTGTCAGCCTCGAAACTTAATATAGCCTCATTTCTGAATGAGAACATGTTCTTGAACTTAATTTCCGCTATCATATTTTCTGTTTTATTTCACAAAGATAATAATAAAACCCTGTTAATTGCATATTAGATTTGAATATTCGCGTTATTTATGCAAATATTCCGAATTGAAACATGTATGTCTGGTATTTATTGCACTATGGGATATTAGAATGATATCACTAGCTATATTAGATGCTATGTGTGAACTTTCAGTCAACTAACCAATATATGTCTACCTTTTCTCCAACTTATTGAAGGGACATAAGTCGATAGTAAGGGCTGTGAGTTGATCTGCATCGAGTCCCTTGTGCGATAAAAGCGATAATAATTCCTCTTGACGGGGATGCCCAAGGGTCATACGATAGAGTGACAAGACATTAATTAACCGTTCATAACGAGCCACGTCCCGGCTTAAAGGATATATGGGTACAAGACGTTCAATCAATTGTAAATCATTTCGTTTTTCCGGGGGTATTTTAGCCAAAGGTAAACACCAGTATGGTACCATTTCTGAAGAATCAGATTTTAAATCCTCTTCGGCCCGACTGAACATCTCGGTCCAATCGAGTGTATCGGCACCATAGAGTTTAGACACATTTCTGCGGATTGCGAGGCACTCATAACGGTTGACACGTCCCTCACGCTGTTCGAGGTCAACGGGATTTGAAGGCAAATTCCAATGTAGTACCTTTCGTGCATATAGATGAAAATCAAGGCCTTCTTGGCCGACTGAGGTGGAAGATAAAATAAATGGGCGTAAAGGAGAGTTGAATGCATTGCGCACATTGGTAATGCGCTGCATGGTTTTGTCTGTTACCGCCTTATTTACAAACTGCACTGCAAAATTCGCACGCATGGATTTTACGATGCTCTGGTTAGGTTCGCATTTGTCAAATGCTTCTATATTATAGGTAACGTCACGCAGGTTGCTTGACTCCAATGCTTCAGCTATTTCGTTTGTGCCTGTCACATGGGCATATTCATCAAACACTGCCTGAAGGTTTCCTTTGACACAATAATCAAGTACGGACTCATAGTAATCATCGTCCTTATGTCTATTATAAAGAAGGTCAATAATGGCCGCCGCTTCTGGACTGTTGAATATGGATTCGAATACACGGCCAACCCTCTCTGCATCAGCAGAATCTTGAGATATGCGCAGAGCGCAAACAGCTGGAGAAGCAATCGCAATGTCTGTTAGAACATCAAGAGTATTAGACGGAATTTCTTCTAGTTCCATATCTGCTCCATCAAGGATTTTCATAATTGTCACTATCAAATCGGCTTTGTTCCGAGCCTTTCTTGGCAAGGAGGACAATATCGGATTTTTGTCAATTATCTCCGTAATCTTTGCTTTTACACCACGACGAATGATTGCTATGTCTGCATCAAAATAATCATGAGGGGTGAAGCAGATGGCAAGGGTATTGCATGGGTAGGCAATAATAAGACGGTTGTTTTCTTTGAAACGGTTCTCACCGTATCGGCTCCCCTTGGTAGATGTATATCGAACTGATTCGTCAATCTTGCGTTTCTTAATTTCCCCCAAGGTGTAAAGTTCAGCATAATAACTCATCATAATGGAAATCATACGTGGTACCATCTCCCATGATGAAAATATCAGAATTTTAGAGAATTCGCGAGCTTCAACGGTCTCAAACTTTCCTCCGGCCCGATAATAAGGTCTTGAAGCAGGCATCCACAACAGGTATTGAATTCCTTTTTCATGATTAGTGCCGAACACTTCGTTATGTAGATATTGCAGTTTGGCATTGCTGGGGGAAACGAATTTGTAATTATTGATGCGTGAGGTATTTAGGTAAAGTCTTTCGTATGTTGTCTTATCAAACTTCTTATCATTCTTTGCTATATAACGTTTTAACTCATAACGATCCATGAACGAGCAGAGATAAGGTGCGGACTTTACATATTCTAAGGGCAGATTCCGGAAAGATCCATTGGGCGATTTCGCTTGTATTGTGTCAAGAAGATCTTGGCCTTGTGCAAAAGATAGGATGTCATCAATGCTCACTTGTAACTCCTCCTTGCGTTCACGGATTATTCCGGAGTTGAACCGCTCCGTGCGACACATAACGCCATAAAGCACATCTTCTGCTTGGCTTTTCTTTTCAAGCAGTTCTTCAAACTTATTTTCCAGTACGAGCGCATTATTAAACTCATGCCATACAAGTTTAAAACGTCTTATATTATCTTCTGTGGTGAATAAGAAGTTGACTACGCGCTTAAAATCGTCTAAATGTTCATCGCAACCTGTGACATTCAGCTCTTCTAGCGTTGAGTATGGCTTGTAGGGCGTTGCTGAAAGTAAAAGTATCTTTGTGTTGGTATGGTTATGGGTGAAAAATTGTTGGGTAAGCATAGCTTGTTCGTTGTCGCTATTATTATCAAGGATGGAACTGAATCTTTGAAACTCATCCATGATAACCAAATCCGGATCCAGGAGGCCGATACTAATTTGGGCAAAGATTTGACGCAACAAGCCGATGGTTTTCCTTTGGTGCTCGTGGTTGGAAGACTTTGCGTCAACAACAAACTGAATGAATCTTTCTTTATCATATGAGTTAAGGAACTGGGTATGCATGTCGTAAAGATAGTCTTCACCACAAGATTCAACTTCGAAAGAATATCGTTCCACAACACAATGCCAACTTTCAGAAGCTACATTTTTTGTCTTAAGATATTCAGAAAGCTCATCCTCATAGCCTTGAAAATCAGGAAGACTGCGCAGAATCGCATATAATAGTGCACGTTCCTCTTTAGTACCTGCTGTTTCACTTACTTTAAATGAAGTGGATGGTGTCAGCGGGATAATTTGCTCGGATATATGGGCTTTTTTTGTGAGTCGTTGACGGGTTTTGGCTATTTGAAGATGCTGCATAGAGAGACGGCTGTCGCTGAAATTCATCTTTTCGTCAATACCGAGTTTGCGGATGTTCTGGTTCGCTATGTTGGCATTGGAACAAATATAGACAACCTTGAAGAAATGATCGTGTAGCTCGGTATGGTGCCATTCTTTAATTAGACGGATGACTTCGTTGGCTACTATGGTTTTGCCAAGACCGACTTCATCAGCAAGCAAAACACGGTGACGTCCGTAATCGTGCATCAACTCATAGATACGTTGCGCAGTTGCTTTTTGAAAATCTTTTACTTGGAAGTTCATCGTTTCTTTATTTGTTTGATTGCCATTTCAAATTGTTTGTAAAGCTGGATGAAACCTGCAGGAATCACCTTTTCATCCAGCTTGCTTATGATTTTGGCTATTTCTTTAATGCGATCAGGATGTGTGTAAGCAGCTCTTAGCATATTTTCATAGAGGGAAGCATTTAGATCGTCTTGCGCACCATTGTTTTGCTCTCCCTTGATTTCGTCAATGAAAGCTTGTTCACCTACATATTCCTCTTTATCGTCTGCGAGTAAAAAAGTAATGTAATTGAGGAATTTCTGCTTGGTGTCTATGAAGCTACGGAATATTGCCGTATCACGTTCATTGGTGGGAATACCGGTGGTTGGGATTTTGATGATACGTCGAATTTTACCAACTTTGATTATATAGAAATCGCAAAGGTCAATGAGTTGTATTTTTTCAAACCAAATTTCGAAATCTCCCAATTCCTGTTCTTTATCATAAGCTTGCAAGGGCGCTAAAAATATAGGGGACTCGCTGCGGAGTTTCTTATAGGCGACTTTCAGATCGAATGTCGTTTCATCGTCTTTGCGGCGATAAGCCACGGCATTGTAGATGGAGGCTATGAAACGACGAATAATGCGCTCTTCGTCGCTGTTTTTGTCTGTCCCAGGGTTTACGACGGGGGTGATTATTTTCTCAAACCTGCAATCTTTGTGATCATTAATGAACTCTTGTCTGAATATTCGATAAGACATATGATTGGGACGGAAGCGTAGCCCAAGAAGAAATTCAACATTGCGATCAAATCCATTGCGTGTAGCGTTTGTTGAACCGAGATAAAGATAATTCCGACCGTACGCATTGATGAAATATATCTTCATGTGCAAATCAAGAGATATGGCTTCTTCAGTTTCATCATTTAATGTATCTTTTACTGCATATACTCCATCGTTGTACATCTCTAATATTTCTTGGGTGATATATTCCTGCCGAGTAATCAGCGTTTTTCCGCCTTTATTCTTGGCTTTGGCAAGCATGGAAAGAACAGTTGAGTCAATAAAAGGTGAAATTATTACTGCCTGATTTACATGCTCAGCAAATTGGGGAGTATTAAAACAAGTATTCATTCCATTGTATGCATCGGAAAATCCCATAGGAAAGAAGTCATAATCTTCAAAACGGCGATCATCTATCTCAAAACCGTGTATATAGTCAAGGGTTTCAACCAATGACAATATTTTATTCTTAGTGTTGCAACGAGGCCTGAAAGCTAGCCAGAGAAGAAAATCTTTAAGAGGCTTGTGTTTGTCCCTGATGTAAGAGGGAGCTTTAAATCGGGATATAGGCCCTTCAAGTGTACAAACCACATCCATGTCAATACTTTGTGTGAGATTACGACTCATCACAGCAAGCTTGATTATGGATATCCCAGTCTCTGGATTACTGAGTTTGACAACCCATACTTTCGGATGAAAATTGACGAAGGAATTGTTGAAAGTCGGGAGTGCAACCTGATAAACACAACTCTCAAGAAGAGAATATACTCTTGAAAGATTCCGCGGGACAATGATATTGCCTGCATTACAAAAAATGACAAACCTATCAGCTGATTTTCTGATGGCTTCCATAAGGAAATGTGGAGGCATAGTTGTTTCAGTTATTTCGCTCATGAGTTCCATCGTCAGTGGAATAGAAAGAAGAGATTCCATATCAAGACCATAAGTTGTTCCAATAGCAAAATCCACCACATATCCGTCGCTCATCAACACTTGATTAAACATCAAGTCATTCATAATATTGTTAGCCATACTTCAACTCATTTGATGTAAGTTCGTCAAGATATACCTTTACCGTCTCCCATCGGTAATTTAACCTGGCAGCTCCATTGCCATGATAACCATTGGCACCAATTTTACTACGCGTGCCTTTTAGCTGTCGCTCACGTCGGATAATGAGATCATCCAGACGGTCTATTTCATCAGCCTTGATTGCTTCAGCACAACTGACGCAGAATTGTTTAGTTGATTTATGGGTTGAGCTGGAGGCATTAATTATGGTACGGATATCAGGATTTTCTGCATTGAATTTTGCCTTTTGTAGATTCAACTCCTCCAATACTGCGTCATCACTCTTGCGGGAATAGAGATAATAATATCTCAGGCGCAAGAGATACACAAATTCAGAAAATGCTATGGCGCAATCATATAGTGTTCGTAAATCATCTGGCAATTCGGAAGAAATGATCCACGGAAATTTATTCAATCTTGTTATCTCGGGATGCTCGAGAAGATATGCGAATAATGAACCTTGACATGCACGAGAATGTAATATTTTTCTTCTGATGAAATCTTTTTCAGAAGGAGTCAGTGTTAATGAGCATTCGCAAGTGAAGTCGTAATCAATATCTTGTGGGATATCCCATGGCTGAAATCTACCTGATAACTCTTCAGAGTCATCAGCCACATCTTCACTACCATCTCGCAGTGCTTTGGGCTTGCTGTTAATCCTTTTTGAAAGAGCATAAATAGCATTTATTACAGAGTTACAACGTACAATTTCGTAGGTGCGTAGTCCCGAATTATAGATGTATGCCGGGTCATACTTGACATAGCTGCCATCTTTATGGCCTATTATTTCACTTCCAGTGATTCCGGGCGCGTGATTGGAACCATCCCAAAGTTTTTCTGTCATTTGTCGCTCAAGCCTTATGACTTCGGCTTGTACTTCGCTGGTACGGTTATAGCTTCGGGCAGCAGCTCGCTGATAAACCTGTGGCATTAGTGAAAAGTATTTAGCATGTTTTTGAAGAGTAGAGGTACCGGGGAACAACTGATCGGCAAATGCATCACGAATGCGACCAATGCCGATCTCATCGAGTGCTCCAGGTTCAGTAAGCCGCTTGAGCATCTGCATAACCCGATTTTGCTCTTCCTTTCCTATGTGAATGTAGCCTAATTGCATATGTTGCTAAGATGGTTTTGAGTTCCTAATAGCAAATATACAAAGATTATCAACTAAGCAAACTATTTTGACACAAGAATGTATCCTCTGATTATATTGTTTTGATTACAAAATATATGTGAAAATGTCTTCGATTTTACGAAGCTAATGATAAAATGCTTATTGGTATGTTTTTTGTATCGTTCTTTGCTCTTATAAACTCTCTAATAATTATACCTTTAACAGGTGGGGATAATATCATTTTTTTCTTCTATCCCCATCAGAATATATCCTTCACAAATATTATTATCATTGTCAAAGGTACAAATGAAAAAAAAATCTTATCGAGGTACTAATAAATCGGGAATCTCGATATATGAAACTACGGAGTGGGCTTTATTTTTATTGAACACGTGTATAAATCTGGATTTTTGCATAATTCTGGAAAACTTTTCTTAGTACCTTATACAAAGGGCTTTGGGAGGATTACCCCGTTTTGAGGTAATGACTTGCAACTGTCCCATTTGCAATGTTCTACAATGAATTGCGTTCAAGTAACTCACTATTTCGCAAAGATAAACCATAATTTTTTAAGTACAAGATTTGTTTTCAAACAATATGCCGAAAGCTCGTTGGATTTGCCATAATTTCATGAATTATAACTACCTTTGCGATGAAATTTAATATGTTAACCACAATGTTTATAGCTAATTTATATTGATGATGGTATTAAAGCCCAATATGTTTTATTCTCCGATTAACCATCGGTGGGAAAAATGTAATGCTTCAGCTGAAAATGGTGATTATACAATCGAAATACCATCATTAGAGTTCGGAGAAGAAGGTTATGCTTCGCTAAATGTCGTAGGTCGCCAATTACACGATAATGAAGGTCTACACTTTGGTAACATCGAACTTGTAGGACTGAAAGTAATATGTAAAAGAGGAAAGCCTCTCTATTATGGGTTCAAAGGTCCGAAGACATATGGATATTATTTATCATTATATTTATATGATATCCGGAATGAGTGGCAAGCTTATGATTTACACGGTACAGATATTAATTTCCTGTTATATACAATTTTGCCGCTTATTAATTTAGCATTAAGAGATGGTGGTTGCCTTATCTCACAACTGAATTTTGATTGGTTAGAGTGGCAATGTAATGCGTGGGAAAGGGGAGAGGCAAATGGTCAAGGTAGAGGATTCCTTTTTAATGATGAGGATATTTATAGTCTTGAAAGTCTGTATCAATACCTTAAATCTTTCAAGATAGAAGCAATAAAACAATCCTTATATAAAAGAGGTGGAGGAATATATTGGACAGATGTTAACATCTGCTTTAGATATATTGACAACTATATTTGTCGTTTAATAAGTGATGCTCTTGGTGTGAAATTCACTGTATCGGAGAATTCTACAAAAGTAGTGAACTTTAAACTTGAATTAGATAGATATGAATGTGATGGTTATTGTCCAGGCAATAGTTCCATACTTAGTAACAATGAAGCAGAAAAGTATCGAGAACACATCGAAATGAAGCTCATGATTCACATGCTCAGAGCTTTTGATTTGATAGAACTTAAAAAGAACCGACTTATCAAATAACTTTATTATTGTTGAATTATTTGCTTTAGATATACTTATCCTAATTGAGAGATAGTAGAAGTGGATAAGTACTTCCTTTGGCGAAAGTGGCAAAGTTGGCGAAATGATCAGAGGAAAAAAATGCATCGTGAAATTCGGAAACTTTAGCATCGCAAAAGCAGACTCGGGCTGGTGGAATAGAATCAGGGGAGGCTGTTGACAATTTCTCCGGTACATCCGACAAGTACCGTTTATTTTTCATTAACTTATACTCTTCACATTTCAGTCCTTCACTGTTTGCAATGTATAAAACCTCTCGCATAATTCATCATAATAGTAAATATATTATTTATTATTGGTTCTATTTTGATTTAACAGTTAATATATTTACCTTTGTGGCATGGCAACGAATCATATTATCCAGGCAATGGCCAATCCGGAAATCATCACGGAATTGGGCAGAAGATTTAAGGAGTACAGGTTAACCTACAAGCTCACTCAAAAAGAGGCTGCCGATAAAGCAGGCGTAAGCCTTGTCACTTTGCGACAGTTCGAGAACGGGAAAGCCTATAATATCAACATGGGCAACTTTCTTGCGCTGTTGCGAGTAGTGGACTGTTTGGAGCAAATGGACAACCTGCTGCCGGAAATACCTGTTTCTGCCTATACAATGGAACAAATAATGAGCAAAAAGCCCAAAAGGATAAGACATGGAAAATAATATCATAAGTGTTATGCTGTGGGGAGAAGAAGTTGGAAAACTTTATTGGGACGAAAGGAGTAAAAAAGCAGTTTTCAACTATCACCCGAACTTCATCAAGAAAGGACTGGAAATCGCTCCATTGACCGCTTCTGTCAAGGGACCGGCGGCAAAGGGTATGCCCATACTCGGAAACAAAGAGAAGATTTATCAAGGACTCCCGCCGTTTCTGGCAGATTCTTTACCTGACCGATGGGGAAACATGGTCTTTGACCAATGGGCTGCCCAGAACCATATTTCCAAACGCGGGCTTACGCCGGTAGATAAACTCTCTTTTATCGGGAAACGAGGCATGGGAGCCTTTGAATTCATTCCGGCCACTCCTGGATTAGAATCTTCTTCCACCCTCCAGATAGACAGCTTATACCAACTGGCACGCCGTATCTTTGAGGAACGAGAGGGAATATCCGTACAAGATGATGAAACACTGCATCTGCAAAGTATCTATGAGGCAGGAACATCAGCTGGAGGACAGCACCCGAAAGCCATCATCGCTATCAATGAAACGACACATGACATACGTTCCGGCCAAGTTTCATTACCGGAAGGTTATACCTACTACATCCTGAAATTTGCTGAAGGGGATGACTTTCCATTCACGCAAATGGAAATAGTATATTATGAGATGGCAAAAAAAGCCGGAATTACAATGATGCCTTCCCGACTGATTCAAATTGAGGGAAAACATCACTTCCTGACGGAACGTTACGATAGGGTAAATGGAGAGAAGATACATACACAGACACTCGCAGCCATGAACCCCGACGCAACAAGCTATGAGGATTTGTTTGAAGTCTGCCGAAAGCTGAACATACCGGCCAATGAACAGTCTGAACTCTACCGCCGGACAGTCTTTAATATCATGGGTGGTAATGTAGATGACCATATCAAGAACTTTTCCTTCTTGATGGAGAAAAACGGTACATGGCACATCACCCCTGCCTACGACATGACATTCACCACCAATTTAGACGGTGCAGCCTACGAAAACATACATTCTATGAGCATTTCCGGAAAGAATGACGGAATCACGGAAGATGATCTGCTGCTATTTGCTAAACTGAATGGTATCAAAAATGCAAAAAAGATAATCGAAGAAGTCAGCCTTGCCATCAGCCATTTCTATAATTATGCTACCAATTACCAGATAGACGATTATTGGAAAGACCGTATCGAGTCACATCTTTCCGGTCTTGTGCTTCCAAACATAGGGGAAACCATGAAACATTATCTGCCCACCATTGTCGAACCATACGAAGCGGAACACGGTTTCCTGGTAACAAAAATAGATATTACTGAAAATACCCGGCATGACTTTCGAATCGAAGCTGTCATTAACGGGAAGCGACAAAAATATATTGCCGGACGTAAGAGTGATTTAGCTGCTGAAATTATCACCAAAGGGAGAAACAAAATGGCTGCTGAAAACAAAAAAGAGCTTGTACAACGATTATTACTGCCTTTGGCCAAGAGAGAATTTACTCCAAAGGATTCTTAAACCATTGACATATTATATATCAGTAGTACGGATAAAACTGTGAGTGTTACATCGTTGTATTACGTTTGGAAAAAAAGGAATTACTGGTGAAGAAAAAACATACTCTAATCACTAAAGCTCACCATTCGGAAACTATAGTAGTTTCGTTTGGAACTTGAAGAGATATACAAAAACAGACTAAACTTCTTATCTGTAATTTTTTTGTGAATTCTCAAGCTTGTTCGTTTCCATTTCTCTACTTGGATGGTTGTTGCTTTTTGTTGTAATACTTTGTTTGGTATTGGACTGACTTCTTGCTGGGGGTATAAAAGTACCCCCAGGTATATAATAGGCTCTTATGATTTGTGTCGATTATTTTCGAGGCTCAAAAGTAATATCTATTACATCAGCTTCTTTTAATAGTTTCTTTGCAAAATGTTGAATGTCTTTCGGTTTGAGCCTATCCAAAATATCCCCGAATTTTTTAGGATCGGTTAGATCAATACCTTCTATATAATAGGTTGAGATAGCACTCATCCAATAGCTATTATGATTTTTAGATTGCTCATTATTTTTTCTTATATTAGAAATCACCTTCTCCATTTCTTCTTTCGTAGGAGCTTTCTTCATCATTTCTTCAGTTTCGGCATATACTAGGGATTTTAGGAATTCAGCTTTCTCAGGGTCACAGTCAAACTGCATTGTCATAGTGCAGGCAGCATATGGAAGTCGGGAAACACTGCCGTTGACACTAACTCCATAAGTTCCTCCCTCTTTTTCACGGATGTTTTTAGTATATCTCAATTGTAGAATTCCTTCCATGACACTATTACAAATGCTATTGTAAACAGAATATTTCAAGTCTTTTGAGAACGAAGTTATTATGGTCGTTTTGGGAGTTTCCAGATTTAGTTGAATCCTTTTTTCAACTTTTCCCTTGGGGCGTCTCACATGGTTATCCCTCCATGTTTCTTTCCGGTATTCGGATTTCAATGAACCCAAATATTTTTTTACCAATGGGAGGACTTCATCTTCTTCTGCATTACCTACTATGAAAAAGATAAAATCACTTGCATCCTTAATACGGTCACGATAAACCGTCTCTAACTTCTCCAATGTTATCTGATCCAGATAAGCTTCGTCAAAAAGTAAAATCCGGGGATGATAGTTTCCAAAAATCTTTTTTATGGAGTCCTGCATCATCTTTTGTGGTTTATCTTTCATTTGCGGAATTCCCAATCTATTACGATTCATGACTGATGTAAACAATACGGGGTCGAAGCGTGGTTTCTCAAAATTTAAATATACCAGTTGAAACATCGTTTCCATATCTTTAGGAGTAGATGTGCCATTGACCGATTCTGATAATCCTCCGATAGAAACGCTGCTACCAGCCGTTTTACCGGTCAGTATCTTTCTGAGTGTGACAGGATCATAATCACCAAGTCCGAAAGAACCAACCAACGCCGCAGTATTCTCTGCGGCGGCCAGCATATCAATATCATACAGAGAAGTTCCCCCTTTGCTGTAAGAAGTCAACGAAACATTCTCTTTATCATAATCTGCCTTGCGGAATACTATCCTGGCACCATTATCCAACGTCCATTCGGTTGCATTGAAGCGCGGAAACTTTCGTGTGCTAACGATTTTTCCGCCTTTCAATTCCTCATTAATCAAAATAACATAGCTTCCTTTGTCTTCATAAACTTGAATATCAGGCGTATCCGATACTTTATTCCAGATGGCAAGCACTTCATCCTTTGTAAGAAAATGCTCTCCGATTGAGGGACCACTGATTGTTATGGTTTTATTTTTTGTTACATTCCATTCTTTTGCTTTAGCTGAAACTTCTTCTACCTTGATAGAAGGAATGAGTCGCTTCATTAACTGGTAATAGGCCTCAAAGTCAAGTATTACCGTTTGTTCCAGAAAGTTATTCTTGATATCGTTAATATAGCTTTCATTATTCACTTTATCTTTCTGTTTATACGCAGACTCCAATCCGACTAACATATTTGTCTTTACCCGCTCCAATTCGCTATCAGTAAATCCATACCGTATGACTCGTTCATTTTCTCGTAGAATAGCCTCCCAGGCGATGGCTTCTTCATTCGGTTTCGGCGACACGTTAATGGTATGGGCAAGATATCCCCTTACCGATTTGCCAAAGCCGATGCTGGCTCCCATAAAAGGTGGGTTTTCCTGTTGCATCAACTCGCTGATACGTGCGTTAATCATGTTGTTGTAAAAAGAAGAAAGTAATATTTCTTTCATATAGGCAACTGTATTTCTCTGCTCTACTGGAAAATCCCGGAAACGAGTTGCCATATTGATAGAGGTTGCAGATACTTCCTTGTCCGTGGCTAGTACATAATTGGTCTCTTCTTCATCAGGGATGGTGAAAAAAGGTCGTTCTTCTGGATTCTCTACTTGGGGAATCGTCGAAAAAAGGACTTTGATTTTCTCTTCTATGACCTTGACATCAATATCTCCGACAATCGCGATGGCTTCTAAATCTGTACGGTACCATTTGTGATAAAAATCACGAATAGTCTGATATTTAAAGTTCTTGATAACGTCTAATGAGCCAATCACGTCACGCACGGCATATTTAGAACCTTTTAATTGTATAGGACGCGTCTGTGCCTGAATACGGAATGCTGGCGTACGACGTGTTCTCCACTCTTCGGTGATAACCCCGCGTTCGTCGTCTATTTCTTTATCTTCCAAGGTCAGATAATATGACCAGTCATGGAGGACAAGCAGGCAAGTGTCTATTAACGATTCATTTGTGGTCGGTACCGAACTTATATTATATACGGTTTCATTATGTGTCGTATATGCGTTGATATTTTGCCCAAACGCAACTCCGTGTTTCTCCAGTCCGGATACTATGCCTTTTCCCGGAAAATTCTTTGTGCCTTGAAAAGCCATATGCTCTAAAAAATGAGCCAACCCGTTTTGGTTGTCTTCTTCCAATAATGCTCCTGCATTCCGGATGATATAGAAGCTAGCACGCTCTTTCGGTTCCTTGTTATGCCGTAAATAGTAAGTGATGCCATTCGGTAAATTGCCGACAATTATTTTGGAGTCCGGCACAAGTTTCTGGTTTAAATCTATTTGTGCCCACAAGTTCTGTGACATGAACAGGCAAAAAAATATCAATATGATAAATAATCGTTTCATATAGTGTATAGTAAATATTTATTTTCGTTGACGACGAATTCCTGACGCAACGGCCAGTAATAACAATAATCCCGGTAATATGCCAAAACAAACCGCTTTAACATACTTTATATCGTCGCGGGTTAGAGTTGATTTCATATCGGTCGGTGACGGACGGCGGATGTCAAGCGGTGCTTCTCCATAAGAAAACCAGTTGAATCCTCCGGTGATTAAGGCGTAATTCAGTACGTTGTAAATACGTCTTCTACCGGATAGTTCTCCATTACTGATTGCAGTGGCATCCGAAAGGACGAGAATGCGTTGCTCCTTTTCACCTACTTTACGAGTTAGAGCCAATCCAGTAGGGTAACAACGTTCAACTTCACCAGCAGCAGGATTACATGCCACACTGTCATTCACAAAATCGATAGTTTCTACCTCATTCCAGCAACCGGTAGAATCTGTACACAATACTACTTTGGTGTCGTAACCCTTATCAGTCGTGTATTCCATTCCTGCGGCATCGGCCATCACAATCTTTGCGTTGCGCGGAGCGCCTAGCGGTTCCATCAAGTAGGATAAATCTTGCATCTCCGGAGTAGCGGACATGTATACGACATTCGCTCCTTCATCTGCATGTTTCTGTACCAACGTACCTGGCAGGAATTGAATGCCGAATTGAGCTACTAGAGGATTCATAACTTCCTGTTTCCGGGCTTTACCTGCAATCAGCATGTTCCCGCCACGAGCGATATATTTGTCTATCTTTGCTTGCTCGTCTTCCGTTAACGGACGATTCATATCAGCAATCACAATAATGTCGATATGCTCAGGAATATCTTGCCCGTCTGATACAGATATCGGTTGTACGTCAAATCCCTGATTTACTAATGACTGGCGGAAGGTTTTTGTATCGGCAAACATAGTATAGTCTCTGGAAAGTCCGTTGCTCGTAATAACCGGTTCACCCTGTCCGGTTAGAAAACCTACTATCGGCAGTTTAGTCGTAAAACGTTTGAATGCGATGGAAATCTCTGATTCTCCCGGCAGTCTCATCATGTCATGGAACAAACGTAAAAAGGCGGTTTGTCCATTCTCACGTTCTATGACGCGGACAAAATGGTATCCTTCGCCGGAAAGGTCAATACTTTTGTTCACTTCTTCCATCGGTATAAATAGATTAGGGTTCACTTCCTTTAGCTCCGCTTCTTTTTCCATTTGTTCTTTTGGGGACAGCCCTGGATAAATCCGTGCAAGACGTTCATTGCCGGCAGGGGCATAGTAATAAACATATTTCAGCTTAATGTCCGGCTTGAAGCGTAGATATTGTTTGAAACGCTCTTCATCTTCTTTCAATGTGGAAGGCGTAGCCAGATAATAATTATCATCCAGAATATTAACATAAGTGGTAATGGATACTTTTCCGTCTAAATCAGCCATTACTTCCTGGCTGCCAACTGACAAGGTATTGCGTTTGGTTTCTGTCGCGTCATAATAATACATAAAGACAGGGCGGGACGTAACATATCCTACCATTACAACACCTGCTACCAAAGCAACATATTTACTCGCCACTTTTACTTTCGATTCACTTTGACGGGTAGACTGGAGCTTCAAGATACTCAATAATAGGAACATGGCTATTACAACCAGAAAGTAAATCAGATCTTCGCTGCAAATCAGTCCGTTAGTCATCGAGCCTGAACGCCCGGAAAGGCAAATCCAATAAGTTATTTCACGGATGAAAGCAATATCCTGCCACAACTGATTGGCATAATTCAGGATGGCGAGAAGTACTAATGTACCTATAGCGGCAACAACCTGGTAGGAAGTCAGAGAAGAAACAAATAATCCAATAGCAGAGTAAGCACCCAATAACAAAAACATTCCTAATAATCCGCTGCAAAGTTCAGCGTAATTAAAATTATCGACTGTTATTGCAAAACCTAAAGCAAGTAGTAATAAAACTCCCAACAAAATGGCTCCATAGGAAAGCATACCAAAGAATTTTCCCAGAATAATATCTTTCGCTGTAATAGGCGACGAATAAAGTAACTTGATAGTCCCACTGCTGTATTCACGGCTCATTAAGCCCATAGTTAGTAATGGCATGTAAAGGTATAGATACTTTTGCATGACAGAGAACAGACCATTCATCTGATTAAGCAGCAAAGCGGGTGTCAAACTGCCATAGACATAGCCCATATGTTGAGTATTGGTCACTTCTTTTAGTATAGTAACATAAGAAATCCCTATCTGTACTGTAAATACAATCAAAATCAACCAGGCTACCGGCGAATAGAACATGGTAAGAAGTTCTGCTTTCGCTATTCTACATATTTGTTTCATGTTTTTTCTATTTCAATGTTTTTATTGCACAACTTTGTTAGTTATTTCCTTTTGCTTCTTTTGACAGTTTTGCGAATACTGCATCCAATGAGCTCCGCTCTACAGTCAATTCTGTCAGCCCCCAACCTTTAGTGATGCATGTTTCGGCAATACGTTTTACAGTTTCTTCAGTTCCGTCGTAAATCAAGCGATACCTTTTTTCTCCCAAGGATTCTACCTGTTTTACTTTTTCAAACTGTAACTCGCCGGGTGCAACCGTATCATATAATCCCAATAATAATGAATCAGGTTTTATGTAATTATCAAAGTCTTCCATTGTGCCGGAAAAAACCATGCGTCCGCTTTCTATCATTTTAATCTCCTGACACGTAGCCTGCACCTCCGATAAAATATGTGTGGAGAGTAGCACGGCACGTTCTTTGGCTATTTCTTTAATAAGTTTACGTACTTCCATAATCTGGTTCGGATCTAATCCGTTCGTTGGTTCATCGAGTACGACAAACTTTGGATTGTGAACTATGGCTTGTGCAATACCCACACGTTGCTGATAGCCTCCGGAAAGATTTTTGATCAGGCGGTTACTAAAATGAGAAATGCCACAACGTTCTTTTGCCGCTTCTACCGCTTTTTTTATTTCTTTCGGCGACATTAATCTCAAATGAGCACAATAAGTCAGATATTCATTTACCGTAAAGTCTGTATACAAAGGAGCTTTTTGGGGCAGAAATCCTATGTTTTTTTTAGCCTCTACCGGATTTTCCCGTAAATCAATTCCATTAATTTTAATTTCTCCTGCTGTGGGTTTCAATACTCCGCAAATAATATTCATCGTTGTTGACTTCCCAGCTCCATTGGAACCTAAAAGTCCCATGATACCTGTGCTACCAATTTCAAAGTTGATATCATTCACTGCCCACTGCACGCTATATCGATGAGAAAGATTCTTTACTTTTACAATGCTTTCCTTCATTTTTTGTCTTATTATTTTTTGTATTAATATGCTTTTTGGCCTATCGCAGCAAAATCTATATCAAACTCTTCCTTGAAGTAGTTTTGCAGGATATCATACTTTTGCTTTATGAGTGGAAATCTATAAATCCCGTCTTTATTCTTTTGCAAATAATAATCCCAGGTATAAGGTACATCGTTTAAAACCGGAAAGTCCTTCCCGTGCATAGCCATGTTTTGCAAGTATGTTTTCAGATCATTTACAGGTGCATTCATCATTTGATATGCGGTTGTAGCCCATTCACTGATACTACCATACCTATATTCATTATCAAGAGTGGGGAGATAACCGTATTCCCGTGAGATGTCCGGCTCAATTGGCCACGTATCATTGAATTTAGTATAATCGCTCACTGCGTAAAATTCAGGAGGAACTCTTAATGCTTCGGAATTTAATAGATGTGTAATAAAATTTCTGTTTATCTCATCCTTAAATATTTTCTTATCTTCAGTCGACATCGTTTTTAAATCTTTATTCATGCCTGCAATAGCCAGTGCATTATCACGAACGAGAGCTTTATGATAAGTGGTAGGTTGTCCCTCGAATCTCGGGCGTTGTGCTATTGAATCCATTAAATAAATTTTGAATGGAAAATTCTTTTGCTTGAATTTATCTGAATAAAAGTCCAGCCAAACATCATCCAGAAAATTAATCATGTCGCCCAAATATTCTGTATTGCCATAAACTGCTTCATACTTGAGACCACTACTCACGGTTTCCCATTGGAAATCTGCCTGGGTGAAATCATAAAGCAGGAACGTTGAGTATTTCTCGAAAAAATCAATGATACGATCTCCTGCTTCCGATTCTCCACGTTCGGGTAGGGCATAAGGTGGGGCTAGTGGTGTCTCTTGCCCTAATTTATCAGAGTCTCCGCAGGCGGAACATATTGTCAGTATGACAAACGCCGCAGTTATTAATTTATTTATTTTCATGTGATTTGTAACTAAGTTTATGTTTATCCATTATTGTATGTTTATGCCGTCGCGCATGGGTATTGATGCGGAAGCATTTTGTTCAATAGCCGAATTTATAAGAATTACGGAACTTGGGATAGGTAGTGTGTACATCGGATCTTTTTCTTTTAATATATAGCGCATACGTGGGGCTGCATCCAATGCCTGAAAATCATGATGTATTTCCGGCATACCATAACGACGCAAATCGAACCAACGCATCCCTTCAAAACAGAACTCCTTTCGTCTTTCAGTACGTACTTCTTCCAGCAAATTGGTAAACTCCGTCTCATCGGTATAACCCCTTATGCGATTTTGGCGAAGCTTATTAAGATCTTTGATGGCATCGTCTGTCCTATTTAATTGTATATATGCTTCGGCACGATTTAAATATGCTTCGCTTAATCGGATGGCAGCCCCGAGTACGGTAGAAGTGTTTCCTTGTTGCTTATTCAACTTGCGTATCTGATAGCCTGCATAAGTACCTGAATAATTTTTTATAGGCGCTACGTAATAACCGTCCTCTCCAAAACGTACATCATTCGGATCTGATTCATAAAGTGCAAAAAAAATCTCACTTAAATCAGGAGATATATTGCTTGCTTTTCCCCAAGCTGCGGCATTATGACACCAGAATGATTCGGGAGAATCATAAGAATTTGGTTGAGGGTAAACGTTATATGTAGGCGTGGACTCTAATGAAAGACTGGGCAAATTCCATAATCCTAATCCATACTTCATGGCTTTTGTGGCTTCATCGGCCGACTTCTGCCATTCCTCCATAAATAAATATATGCGGGAAAGCAAGATGTATACTGTCGGTAGATTAATTTTAAAATCTTTTTCCGTTACATCGTACTTCTCAAATAAAACCGAAGCTTCTTGCAAATCGCTGACAATTTGATTGTATACTTCTTCTACCGTATTACGCTTCTGCCCTTTTTCTTCCAGAGTGGCAGTCAGTTTCAAAGGTACACCCAATGCGTGTTTGTTGTAATTGTAAGGCTCGCCATATATATTCACCAACATGAAATAATGAAATGCGCGACTGGCTAAAGCTTCCGCTTTCACACGTTCCCGCTCATTCTGTGGACCTATCGCATTATCGATACCGTCCAAAACAGCATTGCAGCCCATTATTCCTATATAGGCTCTATAATATTCTGTATTGGCTACTTCTACTCCTGTTGCATATTCATAATAAATAGGCTGCCAGGTAAACTGCGGAAAGTAGTCTTCAGAAATTAAAGAGAATGCAGAGTTTGGTTCCGCTATCGTCACCGGGAAATTCACATCATCGCTCAAATTATCAAGCATGGAATATCTGAAACTCAAATTAGAAGGATAACCGGTTCCCAAAAGCAATTCTGCATAATCCTTTGTTGTAGTAACAATTACTTCATCTTGCGATTTCCCTTCCAGAAAATCAGAGCACCCGCTCAGAACCATTCCGCAAAACACACTTAAAACTACGTGATAATATCTATTTTTCATATTTTACCTCCTCAAATTAGAATGTTGCATTCAACGTCAAAGAAATGGTTTTTCGAGTAGGCCACCCGCCTGTTTCAGGGTCATATCCATCCCATTTTTTGTCGAATGTGATTATAAATGGATTCGCCATACTCAAACCTATATTTAAATTCTGTAGGTAAATGGCTTTTAACTGTTTGGCTGTAAACTGATAATTCAACGAAATTTGGCGGCAACGGATGAAATCTACATCTGCCACACGAATATCGGACAGATTGTAAGCTGCATACCGACTATAAAAATTGAGATCTTTATATGGTAGTTGTATTGATCCGTCCACTGTGTTGGTAGGCATTGTTTTTTCTCTGGTAGGTAGAGACGGATAAATAGTATGCTCTTCATCACCCGGCTTTCTCCAACGATCTTTTATCCAACGTGAAGAATTTTTGTCTGGTAGAGGCAGACCGTATTGTCCGTTACCCATATCGTATAAATCGGGTAAACGCTTTTGTCCGCCGATAGTCATTGAAAAATTAGCCTGCAACGAGAGACCTCTATAGCGGAAACGGGTGAATAATCCTCCACTAAAATCCGGTTCAAGTTTCCCGCTTTTAACTAAAAAGTCACGTGGATCATCCGTCTTATCTATATCCAGATTCTTGAATAGAGGTTTCCCATCCGTAGCGTCCAGCTTGTCAAAGGCAAAAGACCAAAGAGTGGTATAGGCCTCTCCGTTTACAATGGCTGTTCCATAAAGAAAATCATCCAATGTGTTAGTACGTTGATTGTTTTTCAATGTGTTGTGTGTGATGCCTGTATTTAAAGATATTTGCCAGGTAAAGTCACGTGTTTGAATGGGAATCACACTGACAGCCAAATCATATCCGCGATTCTCCATCGTAGTACCGAAAATTACGGAACTTACCATTCCGTTCTCTGCCGGAATGTCACGGCTCCCCAATACGTCACTATTCTTACCGAATATATTTGCCATCAGAGTTAATCTACCTCTAAAGAGAGAAATATCGATGCCGGTATTCCAACTTTTAGTCTTTTCCCAACCTAAATCCAGATAGGGCAGAGACTTCACTCTCAGTGTATACAGATTGGTATTGGCGTCCAGTCCACCGTCATTGGCAATCAAATAAGGAGATATTGTTTCTACGGCATTTCCCTGAAAACCATAAGAGGCGGATAAATCCAGCGCATCTATTATTGCTTGATTCTGCATGAAATGTTCGTTACCTAAACGCCACTTTAAACCTGCTGACCATGCAGGACGGAACTTTTTCTTAGAATCCTGCCCAAAGCGGTTGGAGGCATCCAGACGGGCGTTGAAATTTAATACGTAACGATTGTCAAAAGCATATACTCCAGTAAAGAATTCGCTCAACTGGTTGTTCTCACGATTGGTTATATTCGTTCCGGTACGCATTTCTTCATATAATGCCTTAGCCTGTATTGCTTCCCATACTTGAGTACCGCCATACTGATAAACCGGAATGGGCAGATCTGCAAATTTCTCTCCTCTATAGCGCAGGTAGCCATATTTCTTGGCAGTATTACCATTATTTTTATCAGAAGTGGCCTCGATTCCTAAACTCAGCGTCATACTGTGTATTTTTTTGAAAACATGGCTGTAAAGTAAGCTGTTGCGGAAAGTATAGCTGCGATTGGTCATATTGTCGGTCTGTAACAATCCGCCATAAGGCAAACGAGAGCTTTGTTCCAGTCTGCCGTTGGGGAGTATATCCGGGTCATCATATTCATATCCACGGATATTCGTGATGTAGTTAGAAAGTTCCGTAGCCCACGACTTTACTTCGGAAGAAGTCGTTGTATAAGAATATAATCCTTGATATTTTAGCCCCGGAAGGATTTCCCATTCCAAGTCGGCGGAGGCTCCCAACATTCTGGAAGAACTTTCATTTCCTGTATTATCCAGCTCATTCAGTATATTATAATTCCAATAATTCTTGTTTTGATATACACCTGCCGTTGTACTGCCGAATTTGGTATGATAGTATAATGAACCATCTTCATTGTAAGCGGGAATCGTTCGTGTTGTAGTAGAAGCATACGTAAATGGATTGACTCCATAAGAAAATCCGTCAGCTTTGCGGTCGCTTCCCTTTAAGGAAAGGCTTATTTGTAGTTTTTTACCAAGATGCAGAATCGAGTTGGAATTGAAAGAGAAAGAAGTAACATCGTTTCCTTTAGCTTCTCCATTGGTCTTTGAATAATTGAATGAAACACGATTCATTAATTTTTCCGAACCTCCGCTGATACTCAATCCGTGTTGCTGGCTGAAAGAATTGCGAAACAGGATGTCAAACCAGTCGGTGTTCTGATATTCATATTTGCGGAAACGGGCTACAAATTCATCATAAGAAATTTCCTTTTTTTGCAATTGGTCCATCAAATATGAATATCCTATTGGCAATACGCCCGCACTATAGGATAATTTTTCATCTACAATTTCTTTGGAAAGTTGCATTTTTTCTTGTGAATTCATTAGGTTATACATACCGTAATTAGGTTTCTGTCCTACGGTATATGTTCCATTGTATGAAATACTGATTTGATCTGTATTGGCCTTTTTGGTGGTGATGACAATGACTCCATTCGAAGCTTTGGAACCGTAAATAGCTGTAGCGGACGCATCTTTTAATACGGTTAACGATTCGATATCGTTCGGATTTAACCATGAAATACAGTTTCCGGCAATTAACCGTAGATTGTCTGCATCTGCTGATAATGTTCCATCACCTTCATTCATAGGGAACGGGTCGCGTTGAATCACTCCATCTACCACCCATAGCGGTTCCTTGTTTCCAAGCAATGTTGAAGTACCGCGTACACGTATTTTGGCGGCTGCTCCTACCTGACCTGTATTCATTTGTACTGTCATTCCGGGTACGGTACCTTGCAGCATCTGGTCAATGGATATTTCACCATTAATTAATGTCTCATCGATTTTTACCTGGCTGACGGCTCCTACATATCGACTTTTATCAATAGATTGATAACCTGTAACCACAACTTCCTGCAAATTGCCATAATCAAAAGCCATTTTAATTAATAATGGTTTCATGCCGGTAGTAATTTTTACAGTCTGGTTAGACATACCTATAAAGTTAATACTTAATAATTCTCCGGCATGTAAATGAAGTTGGAAGTTACCGTCCACATCCGTTACCGTTCCTATACTACTTTGAGGAGCATATACTGTAGCTCCCACCAAAGCTTGGCCTGTTTCGTCCACTACTTTTCCCTTTACTGCAATAAGTTCCGAACCGGAAGACGTTACAGAACCTTTAGGGCTTAATAGTACCATGTGCTTTTTAATTGTAAATTTTAGTCCCGTCTGATAACATAAACTATTCAAGACAGTGCGTAATGGCACATTGTCAAACGACAGACTCACTTTCTGGTCACGGTCAATCACCGATTCTTCGTAGACAAACAACACTCCTGTCGCTACCCTTATTTGCGCCAATGCTGTCCTTGCATACACTCCTTCTACATGAATAGTCAGTCTCTGCTCAGCCACATCTTGGGCAAAAACAGATAAAGAGACTACTATTAGAATGAGGACTATAAAAGTTCCCCTTATAACTGCTCTCATAAAAATAGATTTTGTTTAATAATTAATTTTATATTTGTGGTATCTCAATTTTCCTCTATATTATTTTCTCGTTATCCAGATTTCTTTTCCTTTACGAATGAACTTTACACTGGAAACTTCGGAAATGATACTAATGGCAAATGCTAGTTCCTCATTACGCAGAATTCCACCTGTGAAACGAATATTCTCCAATTCCGGTGATTGAAAATGAATGTCAACATCATACCAACGAGAAAGTTGGGCTATAATATCCCGCAATGGCATGTCCTGAAATAAATATGTACCTGTCCGCCAAGATGAAATTAAACTAGTATCTACTTTTTGTATTTTAATATTGCCATCTATAGCTAAGAGTGCTTGGCATCCGGGTGTCAAAGTCTCCTTGGAAGTATTTGTAGAGACAATTACTTTTCCGGAAACTAATGTAGTACTTGCTTGACTATCAGGGTAAGCCGATACATTGAAAGAAGTTCCCCAAACTTCTACTGTTCCCAAAGATGTATGTACTCTAAATGGATGTTTTTCATCTCGTGCTACCTCAAAATAAGCTTCTCCTTCTAAAGTTACTTCGCGGGTATCACCGATGAAAGATACCGGATAACGTAAACGGCTTTCGGAATTCATCCAAATACAGGTTCCATCGGATAGGACTAATTGATACTCACCACCTCTTGGAATGGTAAGCGTATTATATTGAATTTTATTGGTTTGTGTATTGTTGTATATTAATTGTTCTCCATCTACGTTCTGAACTGACTCGGTTATATTACCTTGGCGGGTAGTCAAGTCAATTACCTCACCATTATCTAAAGCCAAGATAGCTTTATTACATCCCTTTTCCGGGTATGTCTTTTGAAGAATTACAAATGGATCATTGCTTGGGAGGGGCGTATTGTTGAAATATAAAAAATAAGACAAGCTTACCACTAATCCAATACATGCAGCACTTCCTATCCATAAAGAAGCAGTACGAAAACGATGAAAGTTATGTCTACGCATAATTTTCTTCCATGCCTGCTCTTTATCATATTGTTTTATGAACTCTAACGAGCGTTCAGTACGATAAAATTTAACCAGCAATGCTTTTTTCTTTTCTTCTTCTTTTCTTTCCATAATATAGTATATAAAATCTGCAATTTTATATACTAAGATGAAAATCAATACGGAATGGGTGACAAGAAGGACGATTATTTTTTGAAAAAGTAAATTATAGCTCGCTGTTCAGGCTGGATAATTTCAGTTTGTACCTATTGGAAAGCATATTATGTATACAAGCAAAAGACGTAAATTGCCTTGTTTTCGTAATGTTTTTAATGCGCGGGCCAAATGTGTCTTCAAGGTATTAATGGATATACCTAAATATTCAGCAGCTTCTTTATATTTGCGGTTTTCTAAAATAACGGATTTGATAGAAAGATATTCTTGAGGAGGAAGTTTATCCAAGGTTATTTTTAGTCGGTTTTTTATGTCCATAAGTTCCTCTTCATTATATTCGTTCTCTGGTATATCTACTTCCACTCCTGTTAACTGCTCGGTAGATAAAAGTCTCTCACGCTTTAAATATTGCAAGGTTTCGTTTCGTACTGCTGCATAAAGATAGCTGCGTAAGCTGGTTGATATGTTTTCAAATACACGCTTTTCCCAAAAACGAAGTAAAACATCCTGTACCAAGTCTTCTGACAAATCAAAAGCATCAGTTAATTGCATAGAGTAAATGCATAAAGCCATGTAATAACGATCGAACAAACGGCGAAAGGCCATTTCCTCGTTAATACCAAATAACTCTAATATTTGAATATCTTCTGCGCCACTATCCTTCATAATTTAAACGTTTCTTGGGTAGGTGAGATGCAAATGTAGAGGCTAACTTGTTTTATTTGATATAGTTATTCTAAAAATTAATAATCAACATTTTATTTTTAATAAATTTAATACTCGTTGCTTTTTATCATGCTTTGTCTGCTGATCTCTGGGATTGTTTTTTGTCTGTAGTTTAAGATAAGTCTTATAATGTATTGAAATTTTAATAGTGTTATGACCGTTGTGTCTTGCCTGCTTAACTTTAGAATAGGTTTTAAGACAATAGTAGTGTGTTTGTTGTATATATCTTTTAGGTGTTATCTTTTGGGAGGTGAAAATATTAACCAAAAACATCGATGCTGATTTTTCTAAAAATGTCATGCTCCTTGTTTTTTGTATCGGGAATGTTTCTGATTGTATTAAAAATGACTGTTAGAATTCCTAATAAGTTTTTCTGCATTGTATAATCTAATAGGATGAAACGCTATCTGTTAAAAAAATAAGAAATCTGTTTGTACATAGTTTATGTAGAAACAGATTTCTTATGCTTAGGTTCTTTCGTGTTTTTTGGGGAAATTGGAAATGTTCTTTTGATTCTCTTTAGTCTAGAAGTTAAGTCAGGTGCGTTATTTTTTATTTTGCTTCTTCAAAATAGACATAACTTCTGAAGCTAAATATTTATAATCGCTGGCTCCTCCGCTTTTGGGGGCGTGTTCGAATATATCCAGCCCATAGTTACCGGCGCTGTTTAAATATTCGTTACGTTTTATAAAAGTACTAAAGGTGTTTTCGCGAGCTTCTTCTAATAATTGGCACCGAATATCACGACTTGATTTTAAACGGTTCTCATACATTGTTTGCAGGAAGTAATAACTCGTATTTAGATTGTTATTATCCATAATGCCGAAAACGCCTTCGCTGGCTCCGTTTAAAGCATCCAGGCAGTTGATAGGTATGATTATTAAATCAGCCGCTTTAGTGGCATTTACCATCAATGGCCCCATTCCGGGTTCGCTGTCTATTACGATAAAGTCAACTTCCTCTTGTAGGTCATTACAAAAGTTTTTCAGTTTATCGCTAGGGTTTTCGTTAGGTCCTAAATGATAAAGCGAAGCAGAATACGTAGCCAGTTCGATTGTAGAAGGTATCAGATACAAGTTTTTCTTCACTTCTAATGGACATATTGCTAGCTCTGGATTTGATAAGTAATCTTCAAGAGCAAGTCCTCTGTATTGGCGCTTTTGTAGTTCTTCCACTCTGTTTTTATTCTCGCAGCGGTTGGTTAAGTTATGTTGGCTGTCGGAGTCTATCATACAAACATTTTTTCCTTTATCAGCCAATGCTGCTGATAAGTTGTGCGCTGTCATTGTTTTACCGACTCCGCCTTTATTATTGACTACTGCGATTATTTTAGCCTTCTTTCCCATATTATGATTATATATTTATTAAATTATATATTATATATCATTATATATAGAATAAGATTATATACATATATAATGATATTGTGTTTTTTTATTGAAGAATAATATATGATGTACGTTATAAAAGGTTGTTCTCTTTCAAGTCTTTCATAATAAGTTGTACTATATATTGTTGTGCGTTTATACCTTTACTGGCAACATGTATTTTCATGGCTGTATTGATGCTTTCAGGTAAAAGGAGGCTACTTGGCTTTTCATTCTCAAAGTATCCCTTGGATGTTCGAGCTAAAAAGGTTGGTTTGCCTTTTGATTTTCGTGCTATTACTCCATATTCATTTTCTGATAAAATGATATATCCTTTCTGTGACAATTCCGCTTTCAATGGATCTTTTTCTGAATCTTTTGCTGATGCTAGCACAATTCCACCTGTAGGTGAGGGCGTATTCCTTATATGTTCAGAATTATCTTCTTCTTTTTTGGGTTTACGACTTATGCTTACGACCCTTTTTTTATTTTCATTTGATGACATAGGCGTTAAGATTATTTTGATTACAAATATAATAATACTATTTGATTATAATGTATATATAAATATCTAATTATATATCATTAACCATTATATTATATATATAATGATATATATAATGTGATTAAATATATATATAATTATTACATTATAAATGTATATAATGTGGTTTTTGTAACATGTTTAATATTAATGATATATATAGTAAGGTGATATGAATAGTATTCTTTTATTATAGGGATTAACTGGAATTATGTGATTGAACGTGAGATTCCTGTATAAGAAAATATTAACTGCATCGGAAAATATGTGTAAAAAAACAGGCATTTCATATATGAATGGGTTGTTTCTCCTTGCATGCTTTTGTAGGTATTCTTCACTTTTACGTTTATAGGTAGACTTTGTTTTGTAATGGATAAGGCAGAATTCAACAGAACTTCACTAGCCTAAATCCTTTAGGTGTTAGTGGGTTGTTCTGCTGAATTTATTGTATAATTAAATGAGTTGATAAATCTTTTGTATCGAGATATTTACATTAATAGATACTAACCATTTTCAGAAATGTATCATATCTCGCTTTTGCTATTTCATCAGTAGTAATTTCGATACTTCGATACTGACTATTCTGCTTTTTTCGTGACGTATTCCGGTTTGTTTATCTACACTATGGCTTCCGCCAGTTAAGGGATAAAACCAACATCTGCCATCAGTTTGTTTCTCGTTATCATACAACCTGTCTGATAATAACCCGTATTTGACTTCCTCTGTTCCATATGTAAATATTCCAAATTTGCCCGGTGTAATCTTTTCCATGGAATAATCTTCATATGTAGCTTTGGGGGCTTCTATTTCCCACATACGCCACATATTGCGTACTTGTTTTTTATTGTTATTCATTTCTTCTCGAATAAGCTCTTCTTCTGTTACTGACAATCCTGGGATTTTAACGGTATTCGGGCTTTCTTTCTGATAAGCTTTCACTTCATTGATTAGTAGTTGGAAATCGTACACAAATTCTGCACTACATCCATTTTTCTTGTAAATACGCAATGCGGCTTCCAGAATTTCAGGGGCACATTTATCGTCTCCCTGGAAAACGATTGCAGGGATTTCATTATTGATACATGCTCTTAGCAATTTAACTTGATCTTTCATAATTCAAATTTATTAAAGTATTGGTGGTAAAATGTGATATTGATAGAATACTTGATCGTTTTAATATTCTTTTTTTGTTCATATATTCTATGTCTTATTTTTATATGCTATTCAAGATGTCAGTGACTACGAAAATGTAACCTTGATTACCCTTTCTGGTCTGAAAGAGTGAATCTGACTTTTCAGCTTTTTGAAGTTTATTGGCATAGTCGTTATTTTATAATTATTTGAAATTTGTTTCCCTTTACTCATTATGATTTCGGGGATTGACTGTTTTTTCTGCTTTGTTATTGCATATCATCTTCATTACAAGGTTTCGATGGAAAATACTCTTTTCATATGTGAAAAGGAAGATTTTTCATAACGAATGTCTGGTGCGTACCTTGTCAGAATGATGATAGGTGGGTTTCTTTGCAGAAAAAAACAGGTTAATTCCCGAAGTATTGTGAGCGGTAAGTGACAACGGGGGAATGGGGCGTGAAAATATAAGTGACAGACGAAGCTATAAAGGAAGTTGCTATCAGCTTACTGGGAAGAGTACAGTACGTTTTGGCTATAAATGGAGTTTGGCCCCTCAATTGATATATTGCTTGGGGATATACATGGATGTAGCATTTTCTGCTCTCTGATTGCATGTATTATTCTGCCAAGGCTTTCTTAATAGCTACTCTTTCCATCCGGAGTGAAAGGGAAGATTTATCATAGGGAAAACAGATGTGCCCCTTGAAAAAGAACAATGCAATTACCTTTACAGAATGAAGTAGATAGATATTATGAGAGGTACTGCCACGGGAAGTGGATAGAATATTGTTCTGTATGAGTGGGAGTATGCTACCGTTTCCGGCAATAATCCGAGGGCAATCAATATTTTAGACTGTTCTTTGGTAGATGCTATCTGTTTTATAATTTATTTCATGTCTTTTAGGGTATGAGTTAATTCACCACAGGGTAACCAGAGTCTCACAGACTTTAATCGATTTGAAATTAAAAAAATAGAACTCCGTGGAACTCTGTGGTGAATGATTCATTATATATTATATGATAATATTGAATCTATATGTTTCTGTTAGAATAAAGTCTTCACCACCAAAGGTTGTTAATGATTTTAATCCCTCTAGAGAGATGCAATAGAAAAAAAAGTCATCATCTTCACCAGTATCACTCGAAAGTCGAATTTTTACATCGTAATGATCATTTGTATCCTTCCACACAATGTGACTTTCTGCATAGTGAGGCACTTTACCGTTTTCATAGACGAATGCATCAAATTTCTGTTGGATTTGCTCTTTGACTTCATCCGGATCGGTTAGGATTGTTCCTGTCTTACAACTCTCACACCAGCCGTAAAGAAATGATTCGTCAGTGTAGTTCTTAAATACCTTGTTGTTTGGGTTAATTATTGCTTCACAGGAAATATCTGTGCTACCGCATTTTGTACATATTATCTTCATTATTAGTTCGATTTATCTTGTTATACATTATTAAAACTTATTCCTGTAATAATCTATTAATCTTGCTTGTTCTTCAGGCAACAGCATGATATACCAGTCTTGAATATTTCCTTCCGTTTTTCCCAAATCCCTACAGATTCTTTCGAAATCATAATCAATAGGCTCAATCAATCCTTGGTATAAAAGACATAATTCATTATTCAGATTTAGATAATTCAAATTATTCAGATATTTAAAAATATTCTGTAACAATACTTGTTCTTTCATATTATTCATGTTTATACATTTTACTCTAGATGAGTTTAAATTGTTTAGCCTGCTTCATAGTAATGGAATAACATTTTTTCTCGTTAATTTCTCCATGCGTATTTAATGAACCATCAACCATGACAATAGTAAACTTTGAATTAGAATTTATACTCTCTCTATGCTCTTTTATATAATCATGCAATTTCAGGATGGCTCTACTTAGATCAATGGCGAATGTACTTCCTACGCTCCACACGTTACCTTCATGAATTTCCCATTCTTTATACATAGTGTCTTCAATATACCCGAAATAGCTATTATAGCATTTAAAAATTGGATTGTCTTTCGTTGGTTTGATATAATCAGTTTTATTGTCCATAGATTTATTCTTTTTTTTAATTATTTACTTTTGGTCATTTTCTTTCGTTTCCAGTCTTTTTTGATTTGTTTCATATTAATTATTGGGCTATTTTTTCAATTTTTTTTCCTTTCATTCATTATAAAATTGAGGGAGTTTGACTATTTTCTGCTTTTCTTGATTGCATGTCATTCCGGCAAGACTGCCACTAAAAACATCTTTCCTGTGGAAAGGAAGGTTTTTAGTAAGGCAAATTTCATGGGTCTTGCAAGGAAAATGAGGTTCATGCAATTTTTCTTTGCAGAAAAAATGGTCAGACTCCCGATAGCGCTATTGAATGGTGGTATTCCGGTATGAATATAAAGGGGAAGGGCATAAGGCTGAAAAAGGTTTAAGTCAAGATATAAACGGGTGGAACAGGAGCTGTTAAGAATTCAGGATACTCCCTATCACCAGTACCCTGAGTTCTATTGCCTGTTATTATCTGTTTCAGATGTTTAACCTATCCATTTGAAACTTTCATCCGTAAGTTCAAAATATTCATCTATTTCCGGTTTTACTTCGGCCATAATTTCAATAACTTCATTGCTTTCATTCCAGGAACAGTCATTTTGATGTCTCCATTTTTAGCAGTTCCTTTACCATTATTGGAACCTAAATATTCATCTGCATAGGCGTAACTAAATTCTACATTAGGAAATTTCTCGGATAGTTTACCTATGAGCGAAGTTACACTATTCCATGCTGTATCAAACCAAAGTATGTTCGGTTCCTCGAATTTTTGATTGTAAGCGTTCCATTTTGTACCCCATGTGTTGATTGACCATTCGTACCAAGTAGAGTATCCGTATTGTTTCTGATTACTTAGATATAGTTCACCGAGCTGTATTGCCTGTTTCCGTCTTTCCTCCGGCAAGTTTTCTATCCATTTGATATGGTTTTCTCTCCATAGCAAGAATATATTGCGAACCATTGTCTCCCGAACTGGATGCTTCTATTTTCAGTTCTTTAGGCATAGGGATTATTTTATTAAAATCAATGTAGCAAGGTGTGCCAACTTCATCAGGTTCTCCTTTCAAGAAATTCATGATTTCTTGTATTTTTCCGTTATCTGCGTTTATTTCTAAACGGTTAGTTACATTATTGGGCATGTTATTCGTCTTTTTAAGTTGTTGTGGAAAATCAAATATGACAATCGTAGAATGAAATAAGCGTATCATCAGGAAGAGTTGTCAGCATTTCCCATACCTTGTTCTGCCATTCTTCTTTGGGTATCTCGTTGGAAGATATTTCCCACCAACCCGTATTACCGGATTCAGACCATATTCCATCTTTGAGAAACGCATACGGGATAAAAGTATTCAGCAAATTACGATTGACGAATTCTGTTTCCGTACATTGGAAGTCGTCTATTTGCGGACCTAACAAACCGTTTTCAAAGCCTGCCTCTTTCCAACATTTCACGGCATCTTGTGAATGATAAAGTATTCGTTTTTCGTCAATGGAGAGATGGGTGAACGTTTCTCTGCCAAAAATGGTTTCCCAGAAGAGTTCGAGCTTAGGGATACTTCCTCCGCATTTGGTAACTACTTTCTGATAGTATTCCCGGGCTTTTTCTTCTGTCTCTTTGCGAATAGCAACGAAATCAATGTCTCTTTTAAGAGCAGCATCTATCCCTACTTTGTTGCCAAGTGTACCTGGTTCTCCTATAATTCCACTTGTTGCCCCCGGTTTCAACCGGATAAACTTTCCTGACCAGCGACCACCCAGTACATACCAATCCCAATTCGTGTCCGGATTATATGTCGAATACCTACGCCATATTCCATCTTCGTCCTTACGGCAGGAGTTGCCATTCCACTCTTCACCGAAGCGTGCATAGCATTCACTGAAGGTTGAACATTTATATCCTTGTTCAGCATAGTGAGTCATCATATCCTGCTTTTCTTTTTCTGAAACTTCTCCGTTTTCATATTCCTCAACTTCGAAGTCTGCACCATACGGTTCTAACTGCTCTTCCGGGTAATCACCAATAACCATTACTGTAAAGTGGCTCATAGCTTTAGCTGTTTTGTGTTAGTTGATACTTCGTTTGCCATTTCTCTGTTAAAAGGTGAATAATTTGTGGTTGTCACCATTCCTTGTTTCTTGCGACATTGGAAGCCGCCGATTAGTCTGTTCATACACATGTTATTTAATTAATAATTCCCCCTCGCTTAATCTGATATCGAGGAGATTAATCTTTTTTCTGCTTCCCAAATTGCAATCTTATTCTTGCAAGGTTTCTCCGGAAAATACCTTTGGTCAAGGGGCAAAAGGAAGATTTATCGGAAGGAAAGTCCTCGGACGTGCCTTGCAAAGAATGTTTGGGATGGCAATTATTTTTGCAGAAAAAAATGATGATGTCCGAGCTATCATGAATAGTGGAGAAAGAGAGTAAAAAGGTGACGTTCTATTAAGATAGAATAGGTTTGTAGTTAATCAATAAAAAAGGTGGTATTGAGGCAGGAAGGGCTACACGGAACAAAAAAGCTATCTCCGTTTTGTGAAGATAGCTCTTTTGTTTTTGAGTGATAAGAATCTTGAGATACAGACGCTATGCAGACAATAGAGTGCGTACCATTTCTTCTCTTTTTTTAGAGAATACCCAACCCGGGCCGCATGATAAATGATCGTTGAACCGTCCTCCGATCTCTTGCAGTTTATCGGCTATTGGTTTGGTGTCTCCTATTACGGCGATGGCTTTTTCGGAATAATTAATAATCTGAATCTCTAAGCCTTCTATATTTGCAAGAACTTTATCTTTCTTTTCTGGCTTTTGCTTGCCATTCTGTTGTTCCTGTTGCCATTCTTTGAAGGCTTTTTCTTTCTGCCTATCCTCTGCTGCAAGGCGTTTTTCCAAGTCTTCCGTATATCCCATAAACCGGATATTGCCATAACTTTGTTCGCAGAGAATGCCGACTTCCTGAAATTTTAGAATCTTCTTTTTGATGATTGATGGCTGACTATAGTCATTTGGCCAGAACACATAGCTATCTTCACTGGTACCGTAAGCATCTACTTCATTTCTTCCCAACACCATTGAACCTTTATTTCTTCCCCAATCGCTACACCCGAATGTGAGTCCGCCAAGGGCTTTTTTCAATGCCTTATGAGCCGGTCCGTCTTGCCATTTAAACTCTTTCGGTTTTTCACCGGACATACGGTGGCTGCGTACCGTTTCGACTTTGAACGGTGTACGGTTATTACCAAATTTGATGTTGTCGCAGAAATTACGGTCGTAGTAATCTGTCATGCAGTCGCTATGATCGTAATTAAATGAGTTCATGTAGTTTCTTATATTATTCATCACATCTTGTGCGCGTTCAGTCAATTCTTCATTTTCTCTTCTCGTTGTATCATACCTCATTCTTACGTTGCCATCTTTCCATGGGCAAAAATCCATAGTCATAATATGGATATTGATGGAGCTATGGCCATTTCTATTGACTGTAAAAGTGTATTTAGGGTAGGTCTTTTTAAGCCATTCGCGCAGGATGGCTATGCTCTTGGAATGGTTGCAGGTAAAGTAATTATTTCCAGTCCACCCGTATTCTGCATATACATGTTGGGTATATTCATTTGCTGTACGAGCTTCGCTAAAGTCATTTTCAAAGCCATTGGAGGTGCTGTTACTGGTGTGTGTACCGTCTTGAAATGCTTTGAAGAACTTTCCGAAAGCATCGTTAATGATCTGCATAACTTCGGTATCTCCTCCTTTGTCGGGGTGATTGGCTAAAACTAACTGACGATACTGAGCTTTTAGCTCGCTCAAACTTTGTACATTTTTAAAATAATCCATACTGTTTCGATTTAATGAATGTTACTATTTTTTTAGTTCCCTTTCAATCCCGGATATATCGGACGGTTATCGCTATGACTGATTTTAGAACCTTTCAAGGGCATGAATGAGCTAAAGCAGTGGATTAAGCCCACTTTTTTGAAGAAAATACGAGCCGTGGCTGGAGATTTTCTTTCAAAACTGCGGACTATTCCGCAAGTTGGCGTATCCGGCTTTGGCTGAAATTCGCGCCAGAACAGGTTAATCAGTCTTGGCGATAATGATTTTATAGGGTTGAAGTAACTTTATATTAAAGAAGGGTGACGGGACGGTTAATAAAGGAGAAGAGGAATAAATAAAAAAGTCAGTGTGCCGAACATTGAGAGCTTGTAAATCTGAATCGACAATCAGGGCAAAGAGGCAATAGCCGTCTGCGATGGTTGTAATATAAGTGCGTTGGAGTGTGTGGAGTACAGGCTGATGCTCTGCAGAAAGTTCGATGCTCTGGTTATTGTTCATGCCGGGCAGACGGGCGATGACGATCAATCTGGAGCTGGATAAAGTCCGGTATTCCAAGAATACAGATATAAGTTCAGTGCCGATTATAAGTTTGGAGATGCGAAAGGCGGGGCAATGTCCGGGTTGTACTGCCTGTTCCGGACTCTCCATGCCCTGTATAACAGGGTGGAAAACGATAGGAAAGAATGATTCCTTCCTGTCGTTCTCAATGGGCTACTTTAATTTCCTATAGGCAACCTGTGTCTTTACATGGGTTGATACTTGGCTTCCAAATCACTTCATGATCCCATTTATCGGTATAGATCGTACTCCAAATAATGTGTAGCCATAGGAGATTGATTTCTTTCCATCTAAGCCTGAACGAAAATGGTTTGTACCACTTCATCCAACAGAAACGGACATCATATCCTAGCTTCTTTCTGTAGGTTCTAACTATGACATATCCATTACGGGTGTATCTCCTACAGGTATCAAAACTGTAGTCACTGAATGAAGTCGCTGAAAAATCTGGAGTTACAACAGCATATCCGGTATATATTTTCTTTTTCATATCTTTTTTTGAATGACACAAATTATATAACACTCTTCCAATAAATGACTTCAAACGGGGCTTCCCATCTTCCCTTTTTATAAGTACCGACAGCTATAAGGTTGTCAGTTCCTACAACGATAAACTTTTCATCTTGACTTTTTGGGGTAGGATTTACTTCGCTTACCATGAAAAATAGAGCATTAGTCCAAGAAAAGCATTTTACTTCTTTTATCTCGTCGTGAGTAGCAGCCAATAACTCTTCCCGGTATTCTTCTTTTTCTTCCAAATATCGAAATTTGCCATTCTTGATGAAAAGAGTTTCTTCTCCGCCTTCTATCTCTGAATGTATCTCGAAAACATGGTTCGGATATTTCTTAGACCATTCAACCATGTCGGTTTCTGCGTCCCATGGAGTTTCTCTTACTTGAATATACGATTCTATGTACTCAAAGTAATATCCTTCTTCGCCACACATTGTTTGAATTTCCTGAACCATTTCATCTGTGAAATTTTCGCTTCCTTCATAGACGAAAATCTCGTAGTTACTTCTATTCATATATTATCTCCTTTCTCTCTACTTTAAGCAATATTTGTTTGCGAAGTAATTATTGACATCTGCGATTTTCTTCTTGTAATATGGTTGATTGGACGCGCACCATTCGACCAGCTCTTTTTTGTTCGTGAAAGGTTTTTGTGTGGTATTTCCGTTCATTATCATTTCAATTTGCCAGGATAATTCATTGATAAAATCACCAACGGTCCAACCTTCCCAAATGTGTTTAGTGAGATTTATTTTCATAATTGTATGGTTATAAATTATAAGTCTGTTCTACTTTTAATCGGGCGTACATCAGGTTTACATCGCCATTTGCCTCGTTGATGGCTGCTGCCCCAAAGGCATTTTTTAATGCTCGCATATCATCTTTGTTATCGAATTTGAAGGTTACGGGGTTCTCTATCTTTTCAATTCTTAATATATCAAGCAGAAAGTTAATGTTTCCGTTATTGAAATTCGATACGAGCAGTTCATACTGGCGTTCCATTTCCGGGAGGGCTGCTATCTTTCGGGCATTCTCTTCCTTTATTGCTTGCGGGTTAGTACTTACAGATTCTAATATTTCATTGAGCGCGTGTGCAGACGATTTTTTATCCGTCAAGGCTTTTATTGCGTCTATGTTCTTTCTGAATATATCCAATTTATTTTGTATCTTTTCTTTGCGTTTTCGGAGTACTTTTTCAGCTTCTTCTCTTTTTTCTTCATCGGCATGATAGAATAAGTATCTGGCGCGGGCTATCTGGCATTCGCGTTCTTTGAGAATGAGCAATTTCCCATTTTCATCTTTTAGGAATTCGCCTTCCGCACGTACCCAAAATCCGGTAGAGCATTTCATTAGGCTTGCTGGTATGTCATTCTGTTTAAACATAACGGGTGAACTTTTTTTCTGTAGGTTTATCTTATTGACAAAATCAAGAGTCAAACCTTCTGCCTGTTCTTCTTTGGATAGTTTTTTAATAAGCATAACTTGTTTGTTAAGAGTTGAATAAGTTTTTGTTCCCTTTCAGTCCCTGATATTTCAGGTTGTTATCACTTTGACTGATTGTTGAACTTTCAGGTGCGGAAATGAGCCAAAGTAGCGGATTGAGCCAACTTTTTCAAAGAAAATACTAGTTCAAGGAACTGGAGATTTTCTTTAGAAACCAGCGGAGATTCCGCAAGTTGGCATATCCGACTTTGGCTGACATTTGCATCGGATAGTTTAATCAGTAATAGGAATAGGAATGAGATACGAGCGTATGAGGTGAATATGAATGTAATGCCGTTAGGATGATAAAGGGTAGAGGTTACTTTTATATAACAGGAGGGGAAGAATGGTGTGTAAATAAATATTGTATTTAGCAATCTTGTAAGTTCTTTGTATATAGGCTGGTTTGTTAGACTACTCCGTTTTTTTTATCTACCTCCCCAGCTCGTAATCCTATAATTAATCCGCGAATTCAAATAATGGGTCTGTGGATACCTGTGCTTTTCCCAGTTCATTGACGAATATATAATCGCTAATTACCGCTACGTTCGATTTCATTTTGCAAAGCACCTGTTCGTTCTTATCCGGCAATCTGTCTTTTACATTTGTCCATTGGTGCGAAAGTATCCATACTGCACCCAGATTTGCTATTTTAAGTTTTTTCATAAAGACGCTAGAGCATTCTTCATCAATATCGAAAGAACAATCATTTCTTTCGGTGCATTTCTTGCAATATTCTTCTTGCAGATGCTTTTTTACTACTTCTTCGATACTGTACATTTCTTTTTCTTGAATTTAATTATATGAGGTTATGTCTGAGGAATGTTGTTAATCTTTACTTTATTTGTTTCTTCCTTGCTAAATACGTAAAACGGTTCCTTCGGAGATATTTTTGCCATGAATCGTATTTCACGTCCACACACCAACAACCAAACTCTTCATAGAAGGACGGAGAACTTCTAAAACTGTACAATTTACTTTATTCATATCAATATGTTTTTCTCTTTTTTCTCATTCGCTTTGGGTAATTCTATAAAGCTAATGTAATATTCCTGATTGTTGAACATATAATTGTTGTTCTGCTCGGCAAGTTCGTCCGGTGTCAGTTTTTTTATTTCCGGTTTTTATCATTGTGTTTCTCATATCCGGCTATAATTTTCTTATTGGGAGTATTGCGTTTAAATCTATCGTTGAGATAGAGGAATACCCACAATCCTTTATCCGGCATCGACTCCGGAAATTCCAGTTTATTTTTGGGAGTCAACTCATTGCATCTGTCTAACACGGTGGCAGACACTCTATATTAATGTCTAGAAGTCAATGTAAATGTTGTTTAAACATTCTATTAGTAATTCTTTTCCAGATTGAATGGAGTCCAGATTCACAAAATCATCTGCTTTGAAAGATTGAATGAGACAACGAATTCCATCGATAGCCCACACCAGAGCATTTGCTGTCTTTATTAATTTCTATTTATCGTTTCGTTTGTTTTAAATAAAATATGTTTGTTTAAGGTCCTAATTATACCATCATCCGAAAAATTCATTTTCTGCATCGTCAATTATCGTACTATATTTTTTTATATAATGCAATAATTATCAACTTTTGTGAAATGATTTTTTGCTCAACTATTCTCCATTAATTTCTTATTTTCTCTTTATTATGAAATAATATACGTAACTTTGTGTGCAGAATGTTGTGTTATGAAAATAAAGGAAATAAAAATTAGGAATTTCAGAGGATTTCAAAGCAAGAGTTTTGAGTTCAACGATTTTGTAACATTAGTTGTGGGCAATAATACGTCTGGAAAAACCACATTACTTAAAGCTATACAAGTAGCATTGGGGGCTTATCTGAAATCGCTTAGTACAATTCCAAATGATAAAGCGTACAACTGTAACTTTTCTAAATCTGATGTCTATCGTAGTTATATACCTTCCAAAAAGGACTATTTTTATCCTGAAGAGAGAACACGAATAGATGTTAAGGCGGAATATCTGACTACTATTCCTGATGGTCATGGTTCATACAGTTTCGTTTCAGAACCAATTAGCTGGTGGCGTGAATATACAGGTAACAGCACCACGCATTCGAATGCATGTGCTGGTGAATTGATTAGGCTTGTAAAAGAGATGGAAGAGCAACGTAAGTCAGTCGAAAGTGCTAATAATGCTGTTTATCCGTTAGTCTTATCTTTTGGTGCAAACAGAATAGATAATCAGTATAGGTCCGCTAATAAGACCAAAGAGAGAGCGTCACGTATTGCTAAAGCATACAAATCAGCTCTAAAGGAGACTGTCGATTTTCAGAGTGCATTTGATTGGTTGTATCGATATGACCAAAGCCTAAAAAAAGGGCAAGAATTTGAAGGTACAAAAAACGCTTTTATAAATGCTTTACAGAAGGCTATACCGGCTCTGTCAGAAATAGAGGTTGATACAAAAAATAATGAATTATCTGCATTAGTGTCTGTAACAGGAACTCCTCCTGTGTATCAGACATTCGAATATATGAGTGATGGCTTTAAGGCTATTATTTGTATAGTTGCAGAAATAGCTCATCGTAGTATTGAGTTGAATGGGTTTCTTAAAGAAGATGCTGTTAGAAAAACACCTGGAGTAGTTATCATAGATGAACTAGATCTCTATTTGCATCCACGTTGGCAACGTCATATTTTGAAGGATTTGCAAGCTGCTTTTCCGCTCATTCAGTTTATTGTTAGCTCTCATTCTCCTTTTATAATTCAAAGTGTACACAGTAGAAATCTTATTTCGTTAGATGGCATAAATGACTCTACAGATCCTGTATATAGAAGTTTAGAAGAGATTGTGATAAAAGAAATGAATATGCCTAACATACAAAGAAGTCAGAAATATATGGAAATGCTTGGTTTGGCTGAAGAGTATTATAAATTAGTGAAATCTGGTAAGGGCTATGAGGACGAAAGCTTGGAATTGAAGAAGAAACTTGATAGTATAGAAGAATCTTTTATAGATGATCCGGCTTATTTAGCTTTGCTAAGAGCAGAAAGGAAGTCAAAATGAGGCCTGTTGAAAAGAAACAATCAGGTGATACTATACAGTTGGAAGATAGTAGTACTCATACAATATCCGTTATATATAATCCCTATAAAAGTGCAAAGGCTGTACTTATTATAAATATAGGTCGCTTTTGTTCTTATTGTGAAGATGCTTATCATCAGGATCGTGATCTTCATGTAGAGCATGTTCAGCCAAAGGGGGTGTCGCAGTATGCAGATCTGGAGTTTGTCTGGACGAACTTTCTTTTGGGATGTGCTACTTGCAATGGAGCAGATAATAAAGGAGATAAAGATGTACTTCTCTCGCAAATTCATCTGCCCCATCGAAATAATACGTTTATAAGTTTAAAATATATGCCTGGTGGTGTGGTAACGGTAAATCCTAACTTGTCAGGCAGGGCATATGCTCATGCTTTAGCATTGCTGGAGTTGGTTGGGTTAAACAAGTCTCCAATGGAGTCTAAGCCGGGTGATACAAGGTGGAGAAAAAGAAAAAAAGATTGGGATCTAGCAGAACTATATTTATTGAAATTTGAAGCCAATTGCTGTGATGTTGATACGATTATCGAGTTGGTGTTAGCGCGAGGAGGATGGTCTATATGGTTTACTATATTTCGTGGACATGATAGTGTGCGAAAAGCGTTGATAGAAAAAATACCAGGTACTTGCATTTCTTGTTTTGATGCCCAGAATCATTACGAGCCAATAGGGCGGAATCTTGGAAGCGTAGATCCTGTATGATTTCAATGCAGTCTCTGTCTCTCTAATTTCTTCCGAATATTGATTCTTTGTATGAAAACTTACAGAGTAGGTATATACACATTGTTTACTATTGATGGTTATGCCTGATATTTGCTGTTTTTATGTTTTATTTATCTGGAGTAAAATAGTGGCATAAAATGAGTGATAATCAAGGAATAGAATAGAGAGTATATATAAGTTATATACCACCCATCAAGTTCTATTTATTTTATATACACTCTCCATCCTATTAGAAGTTATTTGAAATTTATTTGTATAACTATTTTTTATAGATATAAGCTCTGTTGCTAAGTCTTTGTAGTCATTAGCTCCTCCACTTTTAGGTGCATGCTCGATTATGTCAAGTCCGTAATTGCTTACTACGCTATTAAGATACTCATTATGTTTGATATATGTTATAAATGTGTGTTGCGTAATTCTTCGAGTAGTTGGCTTCTAATACCCCTACTTGATTCCAAATGGTTTTCATATTGTTTGTAGAAAGCAGTAGGGGAATTAAGGTTGTTTTTGTCCATGATTCCCAAAATACTTTTATCGGCTCTACTTAATATGTCCATGCAGTTTATTGGTATATTAATTAGAATAGCCGCTTTTATTATATTAACTATTAATGCGCTTATTCCGCGTTCACAATCTATTATAATAAAATTAAAGACATCTTCTACTTCTTATTCTCGCAACGGTTTGTAAGGTTGTGCTGGCTATCAGAATCAATCATACAGACTTTCTTCCTTTATCTGTTAATGCTGCAGATAGATCCTGGCCCGTCATGGCTTTACCACCACTATCTTTATTCTTGATGACTGCTATTGTCCGAGCTCTTCTTCCCATATTATGATTATAAATTTATTTAATTATAAATGTAAATATTGATATTGTATTTATAATTATATATGTAAATAACAATTATACATATATTGGGATTATAATGTTTTTTATGCTTATTATATTTTTCGGTTATATCGTAGTTAACAACTTAAAATCTTCAATAGATATTTTACCTATCGAGACAAGCCATTCAAGATAAGGAGTATCATCTTTGATATCATTAAACCTTTGTCCTTTATATTTTCCAAAATCAATTTTTCTGTCTGAAATAGATATATCTAAGGGTTTCTCTATATTAGGATATAATTGTTTAAGTTCCTCAAAGTCAACTCTGAAAAGTCTATCGGTGGTTTCTAACCAATGAAGATATTGATAATCTATTTGATATATGTCACCAAAAGTTTTACCCTTATATTTCCCAAACATGAGTATTTCATCCGCTTTATGAATAGGGAATATTTCATTAAGTGGTATGCCAGGGACATCAATTAAAACCCATTCGCCACACCCAGCGCAAGGGATCTCTTCATCTTTGATATTTGGATAGCATTCTTGCCTATAAGTATCATCAGGCTTACCATTTACAAAACATTTACCATAAGCTTTGCCATATTTACCATGAGGCTTTACCGTTTCGACTAAAAAGGTTCTATCCAGATTGGGGTCAATACGCCTCTCCTCACTTGATGACCGAGCTAATCCCAACTCGCACCGTTTAACCAAGAATGGAGTCTGTTTACCTATATTGTAATAAATGTTGAAAATATTATCGTGTGGGTACATATCTTATTTTTATTGTGGTAATTACAGTTGGAAAATACACAATGATTATTGGATAATTTTTTTATTTTTTTTCTTATTGCGCCCAGTGCTATATCCTGATCATGGCTTACAGTCATTCCAATTCCATTACTTTCCACGGCTGTTATACGTTGATTGTTATTGTAATCGTAAAATGTTACTGTTATATATGTATGCCCTCCATCCCATTTTTCAGAAGTAACATGGATCTTAGGTGTAAGGCTGCCATCTGAACACTCTGATGCTTTTGAAATATTGGAGGTTGACAAAGCTTGTAGATTTATTGCTGCGATTTGATTTTGAACTGCCATTACGATATCGTCCAGTTCTCTATCGTCTGATGATTCATTTCCTAAAATAACATACTTGTACTTATCTATATTTGCATTGTTTGATAGTACAATCTTACTTGATGAACAAGAAGCCATCAATGTTATAATAATAGCGATAGGTATAATATGTTTAATTAATTTTAGTTTCATGTTTCCTCCTGTATGGCTATTATCACTTTAAGTCCAATAGAACCGCACGAAGCGTGGAATTGCAATGCCATGTTGTAGCTGATGGTCGTATGAAACCGTGTGTACAGATGTAGTAATAGCGCTCACGCTATAGCGTGAAAACCACTATGCTACTCTTGTGCACTTTTGAAAAATTTCAATGTTTTCAACCACAGATAAGCATAACGCTTCTTCTTATTTCTAATATGTCTTGGAAAGAGTTATCCCAATCCAAGTACAAAAGTATAAAAAATATATCTTATAACGCTGCAAAACAGGATGTAAAGCTCATTTATAAGACAAAGAATATGTTTTTTATTGGTGCTGGGAAATATGAAAACTTAAAAAAATGTTTTGCGTAAAAACCTTCCATATTTTGTTTTGTTCTTAATCAAATGGTGTCCCAAACCTTTGCATAAAATTAAAATCATAAAGAGGTTGTCGTAACATGAAATCACGAATATTATAAAGAAATGTCCTTTTTGTCCAATCGGTAATGTTGAGGGGGGAGTAATTTTGCAATAAAATTCACAGGAGAACACTTTCTTTGAAAGTATAGCGTGCAAAGCTGAAAATTACTTGAACCTCCTAAAACCCAAGATAATTAAAAGGATTTATTTAAATGGAATTTATACCTGTAAAACCAACTATTTGTGACGATTGTCCTACATATAATTCAATTGATGGCATGACCTTTAGGTTTATGCATCTTAGTGCTGGCGAGTCTATTAAGATAGGAGATTATATGACTCATGTTATATATCTCTGCAAAGGAAAGATCTCAGTAGACGGGACGTTTGTTGATAATCGAATTATTCCGTCACCTCATTTTTTCCCGATTTCCAGTAATGATATATGTGTGATTGAAGTTCTAGAAGATGCTGAAATGGTTGTTCAAGACGTTCTTTATCCTTTATTTGTCTGTGAAAAAGGTACGTTTGAACATACATACGCCTTAGAATTAAAGCAAATTCAAGGTAAATATATATTTAATAGCTTGGAAATAAGAGAACCTATGCTAAGCTGTGTAAAGTCAATTGCGCTTTTGATCCACGATGGAGTGTTATGCAATCATATGATCAAGCTAAAAATGCAGGAAATATTCTTGGATTATAAATATTACTATTCAGTGGCAGAATTGGCAATGCTATTTTACCCTGCTTTCACAAAACCCATGGAATTTTATATTAAAATGCAGGCGGCTGCACCACGAGCGCATACAGTCAAAGATCTTGCAGAATTATCAGGGTATAGTCTGTCCAGTTTGAAAGTCCAATTTAAGCCTTTTTTTGGTATGACTCCATACACATGGTTGTTAGAAAAAAAATTGGATATGCTTAAACTTAGTTTGGCGGACGAATCAAAACCTTTGAAATTAATTGTGGATGAGTTGGGTTTTTCAGACCAGTCACATTTGAACAATTTCTGCAAACGATATCTGGGAGGAACGGCACTTCAAGTTCGAAGTAATGCGCATGTATTAGGAAAATAGTTAACTTTTTACTCCTTTTTGATACCGAAGTATAATTCAGTTTATACTTCGGTATTATTTTTCTACTCGTTGATAATTCGGACTCTTCTTTTTAATTTTCTGATTATTAGGGTTTTGTCCTTTTCTTATAAATCTATGTCTTTTTTCGCTAAAATACCTGCAATCATTACCTGTAATTTTGTCCCGCAAAGATAACTCTGTATTCTATACAGTTTTTGTGGGTTATGATTTATGGTAGCAACACACCATAAGAAAATGTTTTTTCGATGCAAAAAATAGTCTCCCCTCTAACTGTCATGAATTAAAGTGAAAGTATTTAATTTAACTGTATGTGAAATGAGTGAAAATGATAGATATTATAATAAAGCCTTGAAAGCAATAATCTTAGTATTTACATTTAGTATAGCCCAAATGAGTTATGGCCAGACCCTGAATTATCATATTTATTTCAAAGTAGGAATCAGTGAAATAGACAAGGAATATAAGAGTAACGCCCAAAACTTGGCATGTATTGATTCTATTTTTAAACTGGGGGTGATCTCCGAGATTGAGATTAAAGGTTTCAGCTCTCCTGAAGGGACTTCATTACTTAATCAAAAGCTATCAGAGCAAAGAGCAGGAAGCCTTAAGACTTATATACTTAAAAGGTATTCTGAAATAGCGCCCGAAAAAGTTTACACTGAAGGAGCAGGCGTAAACTGGGGGGGACTAAGGGATATGGTGAATGGTTCTGAAATGAAATATCGTGAAAGAGTCCTATATATTATTGATAACGTACCCGATAAAATTATAGGCAACACATCCCGAAAGAAGCAGTTAATGGATTTAGGTGGAGGAAATGCATGGAGATATATGGAAAAGGAATTCTTTCCTTCTCTGCGTGTTGGGTTATCCACGGTTAAAATAATTATGCAGCCTGATACTGTGCCTGAAATAAAAAAAGATGAGGAGCCTAAAATAGGGATTCCTCAAGTGCCAGATACGATTCCTTCCAAGGAAATTCTAAAAGAACCTCAAATAGAACCATCTGTACTTGAAGTATCTTATCCCACGAGGACTTTTCTTATGGCTATAAAAAGTAATATGTTGTATGATGCAGCTCTTACTCCTAATGTTGCGATTGAATTCTATCTCGGTCGTGGATGGTCTGTCGAAGGAGAATTTAATTATGCTTGGTGGAAGTTTAACAGTAGTAGATTCCACCGGATAGAATGGGGAGGTCTTGAAATGAGGAAATGGTTTTTAGGAGCTAATTCATCTCCACTTTCCGGATGGTTTGTCGGAACATATGGTTTGGCAGGGAATTACGACTTTATGTATAGTTCTGTAGGGCAAAAAAGCAGTCGAACAGGAACTAAATATCGAAAAAATTCAGGATTACATAACCTTACATATTCGGTCGGACTAACAGGCGGCTATTCCATGCCGATAGGAAAGCGATTAAATCTTGAGTTTGAATTGGGACTAGGATACCTTTGGGGAGAATATGACAGGTATAATTATGATTTGAAGTATAATGATTATCATTACATAGATAGCAGGATGCGCCATTATTTCGGACCCACGAAGCTCGAAGTGTCTGTTTCTTGGTTAATAGGGAATGGTTACAATGTTAAAACAAAGGGAGGAAAGCTATGATGAGAAGATTAGTAGGTCTGTTCTGTATAGCGGGAATGGGTGTTTTCATGATGGTATTATTGGGAGCATGTCAGCATAAAGATTTGTTTTTCGACGACCACTATCAGTTGGTAGATGTAAACATCCATTGGGAAGATGGTGTAATACCTCCGCCTAAAGGTATGCGTGTAGAGTTCTACACTTTGCATGACATGAGTACTGAAATAGGGACTGAGGATTTTGCTTCTTCATATGGAGGTAAATTAAGAATGCTTCCTTCATCTGAATATCATATCTTATGTTATGACTATTTAGGATCAGAGAACAATAAAATCAAGCATAATCGGGAATTTGATCAAGCTCAGGTCTATACGAACAGTTACAATCGAGCGTCATATTCAAGAGCCTTTCCTGACGAATTATTAGTTACCCAACCTGATCCCTTTTACATGAGCAAGATTGATGATTATATAGTTGATAACCCTTGGAGGGTAGATTTATATACCAGTAATAGGGTTGAAACTTATACGTTTGAAATTAGAAAAGTTAAAGGGGCAAGGTTCATCACTTCAATTGGAGGGGCCTGTTCCGGATTATCCGCATCATATTTTCTGGGACGTGAAGAAATAGCCGGGGATCTATGTACCGTTGTTTTCGATGCTGAAAAAGATAATGTAAATGATAGAATCGTTGGTAGTTTTAGGACTTTTGGACATTGCAATGATGCCTCAGTGAATAATCACTTAACAATTGAAATACGCTATCCTTCAGGCGATCCGAATAATGGTTATAAGATGAAAACATGGGATGTGACAGACCAAATGCACAATGGAACACATCATATTATTTTAGATTGGAATATTGAAGTAATTCCTACCGGAGAAGCTGGGGCTGGATTCGATGTAGTCGTGCAGCCTTGGGATGAAGTTTGGATTCCGATGGAGTTGTAGAGTAGAAATATGAATCAATTAAGAATTGACAATAGAAACAATGTTTTATTAATTAAATTTTGACAACATGAAAAAAGGCTTTTTAGTTGCTGCCATGGCGGCTACATTGGTGTTATCTGGGTGCTCGGAAGACGAGACGATTAATCAAAGTTCAGGCGAGCTTATTCAATTCAAGATGCTTGCGGCGGGTTCAAGAGCTGCGCAGAAAGGAATAAGTGACATTCAAACTTCCGGATTTGATGTTTTTGCTTTCTATGATAGTGGTAGCGGTGAATATACGACTTCGTACATGGGAAGGACTGCTGTTAGTTATTCTGCACCGGATTGGGTTTATTCTCCTCTGAAATATTGGCCTACGGACAAGGATCTTGTATTTTATGCATATGATAAGGTAATACAATGGGATGGTATACCTGCTAATGAGGCGACATATGTTGCGCCGAATGGTAAAGAGGCCGGAGTAGATGCTCTTGTTACAAAAACAGGCAATCTGAATACCCCGGGTGTGAAAGTGCCTTTGGTTTTTCATCACGCTTTATCACAAGTCGTAGTGTCGGCTCGTAGTGGACGCGAGACAGTTGATTTTGAAATTAAGAAGGTTACGCTTACTAATGTATTACCTAACGGCAAGGTAACGCTTTTGGGATGGAGTCCAGCGATACCGGAGGCTTCCACCCTTTCAGGTAATGGTCTTGATTGGACGGCGGAAGGTACAGCAGCAACTTATGAACTGGGATTAAATACTGCTGCTACAACAGTTGGTTATAATGCAACTGACTATACTAATATAACGAGCGATGCGGGTCCTCTTTTCCTCATACCCCAGCAATTGAAAGGAGGGGCACCTTTGACAATCTCGGCCCCATGGACAGGTACTAACTCTGATACTTATCTGGTAGTTGAGTATGAGGCAACAGATAGTGAGACTGATGTAGTTCTTAACGCAACTACTACGGCGATTCCTGTTGCTACCAATCTTCTGCCTGGCATCCGCTACCATTTCCGTCTGACATTGAACGGTTACGGTGTTAATGGACCTACAGATCCTACTAACAATCCTGATGGCGAAGACAATATCAAACCCATTGAATTTACAGCTGATGTTACTCCTTGGGTGGAAACGATTATTGATCTGACACTTTAATCGTCGTTTATATAAGACCATAGGGGAGGTGGATATTCCCTATGGTTTCTATTAACTTAGTAACTCTAGTATTGGGTTGCACCATGGATAATACACATTAAGTATATAACTATGAATCAATATAGGTCAAAATATCTTTTTTCCTGTTGTTTTCTTGCACTCCTGTTGACATTACAAGGATGTGATAAAGAGGGGGAGCAGGGGAAGAATATGGAAGAGATAACTTTTGGCATAGAGAATGTCATTTCAAGAGGAATTATTAGAAGTACGGATAATCTATCAGGATTCGGTGTCTTTGCATTTTATCACAACGATGGTATGTATAATGATGAGACGTCTACTCCTAATTATATGTATAATGTGGCTGTACGAAAAAATGTAGGCGATTGGATGTACGCTCCCCTTAAATATTGGCCGACTAAGGGAACTTTAAGTTTCTTTGCTTATTCGCCTCATACATCGGATACAGAAGGCGCACTCTCTGTGTCGAGAATAAATCAACCAGGACTTCCGGTTTTATCATACACTGTCCCTGATGACATAACGAAGCAGTTGGATATATTAACGGCTGTTCCCATTTATGAATCAATGGATTTAAACACTAAAATACATTTTGATTTCCAGCATGCATTAGCGAGAATAAGTTTCGAGGGAATATTGGCAAGTACGCTACCTGCTGGATGGAATGTTAAAATTAAAGAGATACAAGTAGGAAGTCTAGCAAATAAAGCAACTTACAGTTACGATTCGTGGACGATTGCTATTAATGCGGAAACCAAAAGTTACAATTTGTCTCTCACAAATGGTTTGTTAAGGAACGTAATGCTTGGAACTACCCGTCAGTCTGTTGTGATGGATCATTCTGATCTTTTTATGTTGCCTCAGACCGTAAAGGGAACTGAGCGTATTAAGATTGTTGCTGTATTCGATAAAAATGGAACTATAGAAGAACAAGTATTCGAACGTCCATTGGCCGATATAATAACTAATCTTGAGGAAGGAAAGAGTTACAATGTCGAAATGATAGTAAGTCCTGAAATTAATCTCAGTGTCGAGTGTGTAGTAGAGAATTGGACAATACAAAATATATATATTCCACCATTTGAATAGAGATATGAAAAAAAAAGTATTCTGCTTTTTAGCTGTTGGTGTCGCTCTTTTGTTTGGTATATCATGTCAACATTATGACGATGCATTTTTGTCTTCTATGGACGGTGATCCAATGACTATAAGTATAAACCTTCGCTCAAAGGGAAATACGATTATAAGCCGAGCTGTTTCATCGGATGAAGAAGAGAAGAGGATAAATAATGTATATGTATTTATCTTTAATAGTGATAACACAATCAGCTATAGGCAATTTTTTGATAATATCAACAAAGTGGCCAATCATAGCCTTCAGTTAAATAATATAAGAAGTGGGTCCGGAAAACAAATATTACTTTTGGTAAATATCAATAGCTCGCTGGTGAGTACGACATCGGAAGCTTTAGATATGATATCATCAAAAGAAGAATTGGTGCAACTGGTGTGTGAACTAAATCAGAATGCAATTGAGAGGGGGAGTAACTTTATGATGAGCGGATCGATTACGACCGATTTAGTTCCAGGAAAGACCGGTTCGATAACCATCCCAATCAAGAGGCTTGACGCTAAGATCAGGTTTAATATTGTTTCAGGTACGAATACTTATGGGAACGTGATTTTTACACCTCGTTCTTGGAGAGTTGTTAGAGCGCCTAAAAAGATAATGCCCTTTTCAGCGACTGAAACAGATATATTTAACGATTCTAGTAGTGACTTTTTTCAGTCTGGCTGGAATAGTTTCGAAGGAGAAGGCAGTAACTATGGCAAAACATTCGCTTTCTATCTATTAGAGAATAGAGTGACAGCGAAGAAGATGATTCCTGCTACTGGAAGTGCGGAAGAGCAGTACGCATTGCGTGAAAAACAAGAGAAAATACCAGTGGAAGGAACGGATAAGGTAAACAATGGAAGTTATGACTATGCTCCAAATACAGGGACATACATACAAATGACCGGAACTGTGTGGTATAAATTGAACAGTACTCAGGAGATATCTTCGGAAGTTACCTATACCATACATCTTGGCTATTCAAATAATAATCCCAACGATTATATGATCGAAAGAAATACGGAATACATCTATACTGTTACTATAAATTCGGTTAACAATATAATTGTTGAAGTGGAGTCTTCCACAGGTGAAGAACCGCAACCTGGAGCAGAAGGTCAGGTGGTTGTCGCTAATGTGATAAAGGAATTCGATGCGCATTATGAAACTTTCTCCGTCCCATTTAACATGGCCAGTATCGACGCTTCGCTCACTTGGAATGTGACAACTCCTTTCAGTAGTGTTAACGAAGGTACTGTTGCCAAGGATTATAAATGGATTTTTTTTAAGATCAACCGGAAAACGGGAAATTTTTATAATGAAAATTTACGTGCTTATCCGGGGCGAAGCAGTATTTACACAGAGCCTGTATCATTGGATTCCTATATGTCTGAGATTCGGGCTGGAACAGACAAACTCCTTGATGTGACTCAATTGATTCCTTTGTTGATTGAGAGCAAAGCAAGGAAACAGGCGGGTAATACCAATAATCTTTTTGATTCGGGAGATAATATTCGTGTTACCGTGTATCTGGATGAGTATTATTATGAAGATAATCCAATAACTGGTGCGGCAGGAGGAATTAATCTTTGGAAATCTTTCGTAAATCAGCCGGAAAGAATTATGAATATTCTCTCCACTCTTCAAACAAGCCAGGACCAGAAAAGTAGCAAATCGGTTGCTGTTTATTCTTTCCGGCAATCATCTATACAGACTATTTACAATCCTGAGTTATCTGAATCTTTGTCTGCATGGGGAACACAACAAAAACAGGACAATACTCTGTATTTGTTCGATAGAAATCGGTATACTTCTGCGACATCGGGGTTGAACTATAACAGTTGGAGCAATGGTCGCCAGAATTCTATTCAGATGTGGAACGTTAGTTCGAGGCCTAACTGGAGTACTTATATAAATGGTACATCTGATAATGCGATTTCCCTAACCATGCAATCTGATTATAACTATGCGAAGTACAGGTGTATGCGGCTTAATAGAGATAATAATGGCGATGGTAGAATCGATCAGGATGAGGTCAGGTGGTATTTAGCTAGTGTCGACCAACTGAGAGGTATTTGGGTAGGCGAGCAGTCCCTTAATTCCGATGCACGACTATTTACAGGTACTACATGGAATGAAGTTTGGTACTCTAGCAGTACGGTCACTGGAAGAGGCAGGCCCGGTTCATCCGGGAACTATTATGATAATCCTGTGGTGATATGGTCTTCAGAAGGAGCATCCGATGGACCGTTGGGTAGTGCAGGTGGGTATACTGTTGCAAGCGTACGCTATCGCTGTGTCAGAAATTTAGGGTTAGCTTCAAACGCATCTGAAAGTATAGAACCAGATGATTACGCTTCTTATAATACTGCTACCGGAATAATAGAGGTTAATCGGTTGAATTCGAGATCAATCAGGGGATATACACAGACCAATGAGTTGCCGGAGCATCATGAAAGACAGGCTGACAATAAACCATATTGGTCATTCCAAGTAGAAAAACAGGCAAGAGGATCCGGGTATAGTTGGGTACAGGTACGCAATCTTATCAGCAATGGAAATTCTCCTTGCCCATCAGGATGGCGCGTGCCGAACCAAAGAGAGATGGTGCTGATGGTGGCCAAGATTAAGAATGACGGTAACTGGACACAACCCTATCATATGTCTAGGACACGGTTTCAGTTTAACCCTGCGGGAGGTTCTCGTTATGGATTTGCCGTTCAAAGAACTACTTCAGGGAATAATGCGAACATGTTATTTCTCATTAATAATACGAGTACCGAAATTGGTGGCGTACGTTGTGTTAGAGATCGATAGAATCTACTGCAATTCTGTTAGAGCGGCTTGGTAGCTTTGACCAAGCTGCTCTCTGCGGCTTGCGACAACGAGCCAAGAGAAGAGGGTTGGAGATCAGAAGTGTAAAATCAAACGGGCATAGCTTGTACCTCTACAGTGTTAGTTTGTATTTGGCGGACTACTATTACTTGTACAATTTCTCTGTAAGGTACATTACAGTATTCCTGCTAATTCGTATCTAGGCGCTTGAAGCGAAAAAATAGTGATCAGAAATGCCTGCGTTTTTAATATGGCTATGTATGTGTGGGATCGCTCGATATTTTAACTGAATAATTTTCGTCACGCCCTTTGTTGATATGATAGTTACTCCGTATTTAATTGTAGATGAAAAATAGAGGAAAAAAGGGAACGAAAATTTTAGAGTGAATAAATATGGCTAAACATAGTATTGCATATGGAGAAATTAATAAGGAAATATGACTGGACTAAAATTAGCGGCATATTGAGTTTGCTTGCTGTTGATGGCTTTATCGTTTTGGGTCTTGTTGCTTTCTGTACGAATGTAAGCAGTAAGATGGATATTGACGAAGAGACGAAAGCAACAGCTGATTCCCGTAAGCTAAGTTTTGTGCTGCCTGCCATCCCGGAAACGATAACGGATGTAGCGGGGCGTGCTTCGTACCTGGCTCTCCACTGGTGGGATAAATTTGATTTTACGGATACGCTCTGTCTGCATCTTCCTGAGGTGACGGAGCAGGCTTTCGTTGATTTTATAGATATCCTTCCCTCGGTGGATGAGAATACTGCTGTCAGGGCATTGAATACGTTACTGACCCTTGCCCGTCTTGAAGAGAGCGGACGTGTTTACCGTTATTTCCTGACTATGAGTGAGAATTATCTTTATGATCCCAACTCTCCTTTGCGTAATGAGGAATTGTATTCTTTGGTTCTGGATTATGTGCTTCGTAACACTAATGATGGTGATCCTGAACGTATACGTCCTCTGTATCAGCTGGGGGAGGTAAAGAAGAACCGTCCGGGATCTATAGCTTCGGATTTTTTGTATATGTTACATGACGGTCGTAAAGGGTGGTTACATGGTTTGCAGTCTGAATACACGCTATTGTATTTTTATGATCCTGACTGTCCTGACTGTAGGCACACAAAGAGGATGCTTGGTGAACTGCCTTCTGTTGCGGGACTTGTGGAAAGCGGTAGAATGCAGATTCTTGCTTTTTATCCTGACGGTGATGCTGATGCGTGGGAGTCCTGCCGGGATGTTTTACCCGCTGGTTGGCTCAATACTTGTGACGGTACCGAGGAGCTGGTAGTGAAAGATAAGCTGTACGCTATCCGCGCTATTCCTTCTCTTTATCTGCTTGACGGTGAGAAGCGTGTGATCCTGAAGGATGCGGACTATAATAAACTGGATGCGTGGCTGAATGAATATCTGCCTGCTTCCTAATAAACTTAAAAACGAATGAAAAGAATGGGAGATGATCCGGATAAGAATTCTGATCCGGGAGCGGATACTACGTGGACTTTCAATGAAAAGTTTGGTAGAAAAGTGATGTTGTTATATCATAAACTTAAGAATGGCTGTTCAGATGAACTGCCCGGTAGTGGCAATTACCGGTTGTTCTTTCTTCTTGAAGGAGCTGTCCGTTTGAAGGTAGGAAATGATGATGAATATTTGCTTGGCAACGGGGAGTTTACCTTGCTACCCCCGGGATGCTCGATTGTATGCTCTGCACTCGTATGCTCAGGGTATGTGATAATCAATTGTAACCGCATAAAGATTGGCAGCAATGTCTCTTACTTGGATGAGTTGAAGAAGGAGGGGGATAAGGAAATAACTCCTTGCCGTCAGTTGCCTATCCGTGGTCGTTTCATGAAGGTGCTTACAGATTTTGAGTATTACCCTGTTTCGGAGAGTATGTATCCGTCTTTATATGATATCCTGTTTATCTACATGCGGATATTGTACAGTAAGGAGGAACTGCTGTCGTTTCTGCACCCTGTGTTGTTTGATAGTAGAGGCAAGAGGCGGGAATAGAAGGGAATAAATTAACTATTAAAAATAAGGCGGCGGTCAATTTGCGAGGCTTTATTGGTGGCTGGCTGTTCGGAGAATGAACGGACGGTTACCATTGTTTTTGTTTTGAAATAATCTATGCTTTGTCTGTGGTTTTATGAATATGGGGCTGCGGACGTAACTAAAAACTAATTAACTATGAGATTTCCTGATAGAAAAACGATTCACCAAGCGCTCTGCCTGATTCATAAACAGAGTATCTATGGTGTCTGCCAAACGTTAGCTCCGGTGAGTGATCATTTGGACTTTATAATAACTAAATTTTGTATCATTTTTCCGGATGAAAATCCATATACAGATTATTCTATCTCTGAAGATGCGGTTTATGGCTCGCTGCTGACACAGGATTATGCTTTTCTACTTTGTGATAATGGTGTACTGCATATTTGGGGATGTGAAGGCAGGGAGCACTGGCTGTTTTATGTAGGGTGCTGGCGAATGCGTGAGAAAAGGTTTTGCTTGTGGTGCAAATCACACTATAGGAAATTTATCTTGTGGCTACGGTGTTTTGATTAGTTGATAGAAGGGACATTATCTCTCCTCAATCATCATACGGCTTTTATTGCCGAAAAGTTGGTGTGATGATTGAGGGGAGATAATATCGGTGCAATGATTATAATACAGTTTGCAGTAACCACTTCCATGCGGGCATAACATTTATCTGTTTGCCTTCCCGTGTGATGGTTGTTTCTTCTTCCTTTGTAACAATAAGCAGGTTGTTACACCCGGTTGCTAAAGATGCTTCTAAAATACCGGTGAGCTCCCGTTCACGGGTATTCTCATTGGCCATATCCCATGTGACTTGTATAAGCTGGACTACTCTATCGCCCCGCTGAAGCACAAAATCACATTCGCTATTACCTTGGTAATAATATATCTTGTCTGAAGGAAGCTTCATCCGGTTTAACTGCATGAAAACAGTGTTCTCCAACTTTTTACCGTTATCGTCGCTTTGAGGCATAAGTACCGCACCTCTTAATCCGTTATCTATACAATAATACTTGTCAAGGGATTTTTGCTCCTTGACCAAAGAACGATCGTACTTGGAGATACGGACAAACATAAAGATGTCACAAATATAGTTTGCCCAAAGGTATAAATCATCTTTGCCAACCTTGAGCCCCTGTGACTTGATATCTTTGTAGATGGCATTAATGGATGTCGGTTTGGTGAGGTTTGCCATTATACGTTTTACAAAGTACCTGACTACGCTAATATTCGATATTTTGTAGTGCTCAGCCAAATCTTTCAGCAGCATTGTGTCAAAATAACCATGCAACAACTTTAACTGCTCTGACTTGGATGGCGTAAGTACAATTTCAGGAAACGCGCTTTCCTGATTATATGCTTCGAACGCGATTCTTAACCTTGCTCTGTCCTGCTCAAGATAACTATTGGTGCTAATCTCCTTGAACCGACAATATTCATTAAATGAAAGAGGATATGTTTCATACTCCAATGGATAACCTCTCAACGCCGAACTCAATTCTCTTGAAAGCATCGTAGCATTACTACCGCATACGTAAATGTTCTTGCAATAGGTTTTGTAGAGACGCAACACAAAATACTCCCAATCTTTGATAAGCTGGATTTCATCAAAGAACATATAGGTCTCCCTGATAGCAATATCGGGAAACATTTCCATATATGATGTGACTACTTCATCCAATTCTTCTGATGTCATATTTCTCAAACGCTCATCGTCGAACCCCAACCATAGAATTCTTTCCCGAGCCACCCCACTCTGCACCAGATTGTTTATAGCTATTTCCATCAAAGTGGATTTACCACAACGGCGTACACCGGGTATGGTGATGATCTTCTTACGGTCTATCGGCAACTGTACGTCACGCTCGATTACATCAAATGGAATCTCGCTCTGCTTGATGGCTATCAACGATTTTATAACATCCTTTTTCATATTGCTTCCTTTTATTTAGGACAAAAATACGGTTTTCTTTCCTGAATAAAAGGAAAAGATTGATTTTTGTTTTCTAAATCGGAGGAAAATTGATAATTTAACTATAGTGTACCATAGGGATTGATGGTTTGCTCAGTTTCTAATGAGAAATATGTAATTGTTAAATAATTATTATTTCTTGTGGTCTAAAGTACCTCCTTCGACGGTAATTATTATATTCGCAAGAATTATGATGAAATATATATTGGGCATAGTATTAAGCACTGTTTTGATGTTAGGGTTTCTACAGAAATCTGATGCAGAACAGCAAGGGGGACAGACAGAGGTCGCTAATACAACCCGAAATGTACAATTTTGTTCATTATCAAATGGATACATACTTAAGGATACCACCCAAAAGACTACTTCAACAGGTTATATGTTGGAAAATGAAATGTCCAATTCTGAAATTTGTGAATGCAGACTGACAAACTCCACTTATTGCAGATGTAGAATTGCGCCTTTCAGATTGCTGAAAGATGATTTTCTGTTAATTAGACATTTTTTTAAACTCGCTGATGTTCAGATTCTTGCGGGTGAATATCAAGGCTCTCCTTTTAATATGGACTATAGTAAATTTTCTAATAAATATTATGTCTATGCGTTAGGGCATATTCTGATTTGAAACTATACTACTTACCTATTCAAAAGTTTATCTCTTCATTATTTCTTTTTTTTTGCTTTGTTTCATTCCAATATGAAAGGCTAGAAGTGTGGCTTCTGCTAGATTGGGAACATGAAACTGGTGCCAATTCTCCATTGTTGTAAATTCAGGAAAGAGGAAATTCGTGATGTAATAAGCGTTGCGAGAAATCTTTGAATGGGAGAGAACTGTCATGTAATAGGCAGACATCTTTCGCATATTCGGGTATCTGAAAATAAAATTGCTTTTGGAGATTTTTTTTAGTCATTCCATATATACAAAATATGGAGGTGGCTCATCGACGCTTAACTAATTATTTTATTCAAATCACAATTATTATTCAAATATGAAACCTACAAATTCTGAACAAGAAGAAAAGGGCATGGAACTGGAACAGTACCGTACCCAGCTTGAACAAATGGTTGAAGAAAAATCAAGAGACTTGATAGCTATTCAGGAAAATCTGGAAGCAAGCAACCGGAGACAGGCATTGTTTATTAAGGTATTGCGAATATTACAATTGGAACCAGATATTTCGACAGCAATGAATATGGTTCTTGCAGAAATCGGTAGCTATACCGGCGTTGACCGTTTAGCTACATGGGAAAATCACCTTGACGGAGTTACATACGGATGTACTTACGAATGGTGTAATGAGGGGATTGAACCTGCTATAGATTACTTGAGAAGTATGGCTATTGAAGAAGGAAAACCTTGGTTCGATATGCTCGAAAACAATAGTATCATTTGCACATCGGATATCTATTCACTCGACCCATTTATTACTAAGATGCTTGAAGTACAGGGGGTAAAAGCTATTGCTGTCTTTCCGCTATCACAACTAGGGGGACATTTCGGCTTTCTTTCGTTTAACTTCTGCTGGAATAAGCAATGGGATGAAAAGGATGTGGAACTGATGAGCCAAATTTCACAAATTGTATCTACCACTACGAAACGCTGGCAGGTTGAAACGTCTCTACAACAATCGCAACGAACAATGCAAAAAGTTCTGGATAATATTAATGCCAATATTTTTGTCAGTGATTACGATACGCTGGAAGTGCTTTTTGCCAATAAACCGTTTAAAAAAGAAGCAGGACAAATACCAGAGAAAGCAAAATGCTGGAAAATGCTGAATGCAGGACTGACTTGTGCATGCGCACATTGTCCGAAACCTCAATTGCTGGATGCTAACCGTAAGTCTACAGGTGTGCATTTCTGGGAGGACTATAATCCTGTTTCAGAACGCTGGTATACAATTCAAAGCGTAGCGATTAAATGGCTTGACGGACGGTGGGCAATCATGGAATTGGCCACGGACATAACTACCCGAAAGCATGTGGAACTGGAACTGATTCAGGCCAAGGAAAAAGCTGAAGAATCGGATAGGCTAAAATCGGCATTCCTTGCCAATATGAGCCACGAAATACGCACACCGCTGAATGCTATTGTGGGCTTTTCGAGCCTACTGGTAGATGCTGATGACGTAGAACTACGGCAGTCGTATATGGCTCTGGTGGAGGAAAACAACGGACTGCTACTCAATCTAATTTCCGATATTCTGGATATTTCAAAAATAGAAGCCGGTACGATAGAGATCAGCATGACATCGGTGGATATATTCAGACTTTGCCAGGAAGTAATCGCTAATTTCTTGCCCAAAACACGCAGTGAGAAGGTATTGCTATGTTTTGACGAGAATTCACCGCAAATAGTAATTAATGCCGATAAAAAACGAGTTATTCAGGTGCTCTCTAATTTTATAACTAATGCACTGAAATTTACCACAGAGGGCGCGATTACTCTTTCATATACTTTGGAGAATGATGCCCAGGTACGTTTCTGCGTGACGGATACAGGTAAAGGGATTCCCGCTGAACAACAACGTGACGTTTTTAATCGTTTTGTGAAACTTGACTCATTTTCGCAGGGAACCGGTCTGGGCTTGTCTATATGCCGGAGTCTGGTGCTGTACCTATATAGTAATAAGTTTTAGGCGTTATCAGTAAATCTCCACTTTTAGAGTATTCTTGTGTCACAGATGTAATTTTGCAATAACTATGCTTCCTGATTAAATCCAGTATGGAGCATGTGATAATGCGTTCGGGCTCTGAAAAATGCCACTGATATAATTTATTAAGCTCTTTTATGGCAGTTAGTTTTTCAAAAGAAGATAGATTATCCTTTAAAACGTCACTGTTCTCAATAAAGAAAAGTTCATCTTTTTTCTTTTTTTCTTCACGTTCGATCTTTTTTCGGGCTTTTTCCTGTTCCTTTTTAGTTTTTTCTTCCTGGGCCTCTATCCTGCGTTTTTCCTGATTTTTGCGATCTTCTTCAGCTCGTTGTGATAGTACATAATTACGGGATGTCAAAGCATCTTCGTATAGTTTATCGGAAATTGCTTTACACATAATAAGATCCACTTTATTGAAATAGTATTTACCTTTTATTCTATTGTTGTAAATTTTTAAAATCTTGTCAAAAGTGTAATTTTTTATAATGTCTAAATTGCTTATTATGCCAAGATTAACAAATGTGCTGTTGTATTCTGCAATTAGGCAATAAAAGGTTTTGCTGTTTTCATTACCATAAACTTCATTTGCTGCAATATACAGAATGTTTTCATTGACTCTTTCGACGTTCATATACTTACAAATAACGTCATTGCCGTTTGAGTGAAATGTGTGTACTTTGACTCTTTCCATGATTTTTTTAGTTGGATGTTTCATAATTAGTTAATCCCTACCGTAGAAGAACTGCTTCAGGAAGAACGTTAATTTTTTATCTGCTTATTTGGAGAATCCTGTTTCAGGTCAAATTTATTTTGGGAAATCTCTTTCCATTGGAGAAAGGAAGATTTCAGAAAATATACGGAGTGGCTTAATTTGCCGGAAACGATTGCGGAGACTCCTATCTTTGCGGATAAATAATAACCGGCTCCTGGAGTGGAAAAATTCACAGGAAATATCGCTGGTATAAAGGGTAGGTTGGTAAAACACATAAAAAGGGAGATGAATTCGTATAAGTGGTGGGACTGGTTGGGGGGATGCGTGAGTATGATAAAATCCCCATCCTGCTAATTTGATAGCTAGGACAGGGATTCGGGCAATAAACAGGTTAAGGTTTATGCTGCCTTGTCAGGAATGAGGTTTCCTTCGGTTTCCTGCAAGGATTTATCGATGCGATCCTGCAATGCTTTGCGTTCGACTTTTAGGTTAGCCAGTTCCTCGACTTTGCCCCATACGTTTGCCATGATTTTACGCAAGGTGGGAAACTCGCTTTCCATACGGGCTATTTCTTTGTTCCGGCGGACAATCAATTGATTGATACATTCTAACGTAGCAACGGGATATTCTGCTGCATTCTTGAAACTTAGGGATAATGCACCTGTAGTGCCGTTACGGTATTTCAGGCCGCTTTTTCCCTCGACAAAGAAAACGTTACGTTCAAAACCGCCAGTCCAATGATACTCGCTTTTGATGTAGAGTTTCAGCCCCATGCAATAGCCAATGTGTTTTAAATCTTCGTTTCGGTAACTTCTTGAAATCTGGTGCAAGGCTTTTCCGGTTTCTTCTGCGGATGCTGTTTGCTGGCCGATAAGGGTTGTGTGTCTTTCTCCTTTGAAATGCTCGACATAAGCAATATCCTTTGTAACACGTGCTATGAAAAGTTTACCACTTTCGATATCCTCTTCATACTTGGCAATGGTCTTTTCTGCTCTGTAATGCTCTTTATTGAAGTTGCCTTGTTCTTTTTCAAGCTGCATTATCTTACTATCGAGTTTGGTTTTATCCAATAAATCTGTATTGCCGGAGAGGACAGCTACAAATTCAGCAAAGTTCATGCCGCTATTTTCGTCCATACAATCCTCGTCCATTCTGCGGACAGCGATTGTCCCGTTATTAATTTGGCCGATGAATGCTTGCTTGTTTTTAAGCAAATTGAATTTATAGGCATCCAGCGTTTTTTCTGTACCGTAAATAACGACATCTACCGTATTGTTACCCCACAACTTAACCATGTTGCCTTTGCGCACTGCACGCCCGTCTCTTTGTTGCAGATCGGCAGGGCGCCAAGGTATGTCAAGATGATGCACCGCTACGGCTCTTTCCTGTGCATTTACACCTGTTCCCAACATGGAAGTTGAACCAAATAGGATGCGGACCGTACCATTGTTCATTTTTTCGAATAAATTTTTTCTGGCGGTTTCCGATTTGGCGCACTGGATAAACTGTATCTCGTCTGCCGGAATACCGTAATGACTAACCAGCTTGTCTTTGATGTCTTGGTAAATGTTCCATTTGTCGGCTTTGTAGGTGCCTAAATCACTAAACACGAATTGAGTGCCTTTCTGTTCATCGAAACGGGTATAATAGTCGTAGATTTGGGCTGCACATTGCCAAGCCTTATTATTGGGATCATCTTCAAAACATTCTGAATCTAGCATTCGCATATCAAGAGCCATTTTACGGGCGATATCGGTAGCGATCAGCATTTTTGCTGCATCGAGATTTTCCGGAGCAGGATAGTTTAGACCTAAGTCTTCCCACTTGCCCGTATGGGCGAATGAGACTAAGCGGTTTATCATTTCTTCCTGTGCTAGAGTGGGTTCGCTTGTGAGGAATCGAACATTCTTTTCAGGAATATCGAGATTAATCATTTCCGCAGTCCGGTAATCTGTAATTTCACGTAAGAAAGCCGCTAATTCCGGGACTTTGATATAAGTGCGAAAACGTTCTTTTCGCTTGATACTGCCTGTAACATTTAGCTCGTAGTCGCTCGTCTTTTTTGTGAAAATGGCGGCCCAAGCGTCGAAACAACTGATTTGCTGACGTTTCAGTTCCTGTGGACGAAGGTATTTGAACAGCACGTATAGTTCGGTTAGTGCATTAACGATTATCGTACCGGAAAGAAAAGTAGCTCCGAAATCCTTTCCTGAACGTCTTTGTATGTCACGAATAGCTATCAGGAGATTTAACGCTCTCTGTGATCCCCGGCTATTTCCGATGCCTGCAACCCGCGAGTGTCTGGTCTGAAACATAAGATTTTTGAAAAAATGATACTCGTCTACCAGTATGTGATCGATACCCATGGTATGAAAATCAATGCTGTTATCCTTTTTCCTGTTAATAGCGTTTTTGAGGCTTTGTAAGACGGTTTTAAGGTTTTCTTGTCTTTTTTCAAGCGCTTTTTTCATCTTTCGATTGCTCCATTGTACGCCCGAGGCTTGCAGTACCAATAATGAACGTTCTACATCTGCAAGTTCTTCTTCAAAGATGGCGATCTGGGTTTCTTCCGACTGCGGAATCTTTGCGAATTGATCGTGTGTCAAGAGAATGCAATCCCAGTTATTGTTTTTGATTTTTGAGAAAATTTCCTGCCGCATTTTGGGTTTGAAATCCTCCTTGCCCGGATAGAGAATTTTTGCGTTGGGATAGGCTTTCCGAAAATCGGCAGCTATCTGATGAATGTTGGCTTTTAAGCCGATAATAAGAGGCTTTTGTGCAAGTCCTAAGCGTTTCATTTCGTATGCTGCAATGCACATAATCATGGTCTTTCCGGCTCCTACGTCATGCCAACAGACACCACCGCTATTTTGCTTAATCATCCAGACCGCATCTTTTTGTGATGGGTAGAGCTCTTTATATTTGAGTTGTTCGAATGATAGGGCAGGGAAAGTTTGTGCTGATCCGTTATATGAGGGACGGACATAACAGTTGAAACGTTCGTTATACAGCCTTACAAGCTCTTCACGCATTCCAATCGGCTGATTATCTAACCAACTATTGAATTTTTCTCTGATTTCCTGTATCTTCACCGAAGCTGCTTGTATAGCTTCTTCATCAGGTATTCTTATTTTATCACCGTTTTTTGTAATTTCTTTGGTGAACTCGGGTACAGTATCCTGCAACGCATGAACTAAAAGCCCCTCTCCGTTTATATTACGGATGGAATATACGCGGTTGGAAATGCTGGAATATTCTTCTATCGATACGATGTAGGTGTCGTTTACGTCGAAATAGAAAACTTTTGTTTCGGCTTCAAATAATTCTGTGGCAAAACTTGAATAAATATCGCAGGGCACCCAACGCTCCCCGAGATTAAACTCCAAATCTTCGTAGTTGATAGGTTCGGGAATGACATTTTCTAAAGCTTTGACGGCTGTGTTCGTCCAATCTTTGATCCGGCCTGTTTGTTTTGCGGCAAATGTTTGTAAGTCTTTGCTTTTACTGATTACATTGCCGGCAAGGAATTTTCCTTTTTCTTCCCAACAGTCCGTAAGGGCGTTGTAGTACATTTCTCCGCTCAATTCTTCAATCAAATCACTTTCTTCTTTCTGTGTTGATTGACACATGTAATCCAAATCCACATGTCCGTAATAGTTTAAACTACTAGAAAGAGCTTCAAGAGGTTCGAGTTTTGCGTTAATATCTACTCGTTTGAATGCAACAGGCTCTTTCATAATGTCTGCTTTGAAAATCTTGTTTTCGTGCAGCATTTCGATAGTGAATACTTCCATCCCGAGTGCATCCATCAAAATAAATTCTTTATTATCATTACAATGGAATTGTCCCCATTTTGCAACATAAGAATCATAGCAAGCATTCAGGTTTTCGCGCAGCAAGGGATATTCCTGCTTGTTCTGATCTTCGTAGTTGGCAAGAGCAAAGTAGGCAGCTCTGATCTTGAAATAGTCCCCGGCTCTTTCAATATTCACTTGACGTACTTTGATCTGCTTGAAAAACGGTTGAGGCATATCTAACAGGCTTGCTTGTTTGAAATACAGAGTACCTAACTGCTCTTTGAATAGCACCATAGTGCCCTCTTTCATCCATGCTTCGATTGTATCAGTATATTCTCCGTTTTCTTTTTTCTCCTTTGACGTTGGTTCGGGAGCTGTGTTTGCATTATCGAAAAGATCGAAAAGTGAGTATTGCCCCGTTGTCTGTTCTGTGGCTGGCTTACCGAACAAATCTTTCCTGAAATAGCGGTTAAAGTCTGCTGCCAGTATGTTGGCTAGGGATTCTTGCATACTTGCCTCGGTATCTTTCCAATGATATTTACGCACATATTTACCGAACTGGTTTGTTTTGATACTGCTTTCAGTAGCCAGCGCATATTTAGGCTGTGATAATAATTTGTTCGCGGATTCGCATTTATTATTGCTGTTCGGAACGTTTTCTTTTACTGTATCAAGAAATAATTGTTCTCTTGAAGTAAGCATGGCTTTGTTGCTGTGCTTTTGAACGATTAACAGGTCGCTACCAACTTCGATACCTGCCGTTTGTATGAATAAATTATCGGGTAAGCGTATAGCGGTAATCAGGTTGGTATTGTGTACAATAAAATCCCTAACAAACTTGTTTGAGGGTCCATTTGCAACCCAGCGTGAAGTGATGAAAGCGAGGATACCACCCTCTTTGAGTTGATTAATGGCTTTTAAGAAGAAATAGTTATGAATGGTTTTTGTAGCCATTTTATAAGAATTGCCTTTTTTCTCAAATTCGGCATCGTAAATTTTAAGACTTCCGAACGGGATGTTGGATGCAATGATATCAAACTCGGTTGAAGCTAATTCTTTTGTATCAAGTGTTTCGAAGCCATCAACGATAACATTAGTTTCGGGCTCTAAAGCGGTTAGTATCAGACCTGAAACAAGGTCTTTTTCGAAAGCGGTTTTTTCTGTCCCTGTGGTGGCAATGGGAAGAAAGCCGCCTGTTCCTGCGGCTGGTTCGAGAAAATTACCGATGCATAAACCGTTGCTTTGAAAAGCCTGTTGGATTTGATTTGCAAGGGTGGAAATGATGTCTTTAGGTGTATAAAAGGCGGTAAGCGATGAACTCTTGATGCTTTTAACGAGTGACTTATAAAGTTTTCGATCGCCCTCTACACCGTTTAGAAGAACATTACTAAGTTGTAGTAAAGCTTCGTTTACTTCGCTGGTTTCTGTTGCGCTTTTGTTTTCACTGTCCAACGACAGTATGTAAGGAATACCGCCAAAACCTGAATACTGTTGCAGAACTGCACGTTCTTCTCCTGTAGCTTTTCTTTGTTCCTTACGAAGTTGAAAAGCTACCCCTATGGCTCTAGTATTAGCCACTAATGAATCTAATTTGTTGTAACCCATATTTTTAACCTGTTTAACTCCCTGCCTTTCAGCCTTTTTACAGACCTGTAGGAGAGATATTTTTCAGCCTAAAAGATGGGTGGGGATAATCATGCAAAGCTGGAGCGGTAAATACGCTCGAACGAAGGGAGAGGAAGATTTGCCGGTACATATGCGAAGCGGCTTTGTAAGGATTGGAAACACCTTTCTATCTTTGCGGGAAAATAACGGGTTACAGGGATGTAAAGAATGAGCGGCAGAAAATAAAAGAGGGAAGTATATCAGGTAGAAAAGGAAAGAAAGAGAGATATAAAAGGAAATTATTTGGAGGTTGGGCAGAAAAAAGGATGGAGTTTTCTCCATTCTTAGCTATTAATTTTGGCGAACAGCGCAAATGTTTCTCCGATACTCAAATTATAAACCAGTAGATATTTGTCGTCGGAATACAATGTGTAGTCATACAATGCCAATCGAGGTTCGCTTTCTTCGTAGTATTCTCCATGATCCCACTGTTTTAGATATTCGGCAATTTCATTGTAACTACCTTTTTCGTGTAAATCTGATAAAAGCGAATAATCTTCTTCACTGCTGTCTACTATGCGAATCATTGTAAATTTATCCATAACTCTTTTTTTATTGATTGTTTGTTGCCCTTTTGTCCAGGATAGTTAATCCTGTCTTGCCGGAGCTTTTATTTTCTGTGCATTATTCCAGAACAGCCTTCGGTATGAAACCAATCTTTTATTTGAAATACACTATACTTGTATAGGTATTGGAAGATTTTGAATAAAACAGCGTTTAGATTTGTGGAGTACTGCTGAGGCTGTTCGATCTTTGCATCAGAAAATAGTTGCTCGGTATGAATGTTTTATTTCTGTTGAGTGGGATTTATAAAAGGGAAGAATATGGTGTATGTATGACGGTAGATCGGATACGGAGGTGTGTAAGATATAAATGGAAATGATCTCTAAAGCAAATTTAGGATATAAGGATGGCGCTAGGGCCATCCTTAAAAGTCGCATTTTCAACTATTACGAAAAGATTAATAGAAATATTCTATATCTATACCATATATCATTCTCATAAAAACATCATGTTCACTCATTGGATGTAATTCATCCCAATAAGAAATTTTTTCAGAACACATTTTTTTAGATCCGGAATGGTATCGGAAGACTTTTCCATTGGAATCTGTTAGCTCGATCTTCTTTTGGTCAGCTTTTAGTTTTCGGATGGTAAAGGGGAATATCAATTCGTTGAATTTGATACCTTCTGATTTTTGGGTTTCTATAACTAATTTAGTTTTAGTCGTACCTGTGTAATCTATTTGGTAGTATTGGGTGAAATTATTTCTATGGTCGAAAAAAGAATTGAAATATCCACTCAAATTAGCAAGTTCTTTGGTTATCTCTTTATTTTTTTCTTCTGTTTGGGTTGATAGTTCTCCCATACCTGTTGTATTGGGCAGATAAATCACTTCTTTAAAGTTTAGGTTGATTACTTTCGTCAGAAGATTATGGTAGCGTAATTCGTCGGCAGCGTATCTTTTATCGGTAAAGTAATAGCTGAGATTGCCTGCATAATTAGAAAAGATGGTCTTGAGTTGGTTTTGAAGGGTGGTGGTGCCGAAAAGAGTAAATCCACTTTTTCCTTTATATGAGTAAACAGGAAATAAGTTGAGTTCGGATAACATCTTCATAAATGTGGCCTTATCCTTATACTTGGCTAAATATGCCTTATATGAAATACAATATCTCCATGACAAAGGAGAATCAACCTTATCTGTTAATTGAGCGGGATGAAATTTATCTTCCGATTCCATCATGTTAAAATTTTTAGTAAAGTTCTCCGGCAGTAGTTTTACATAGTCATAGTCGATTCTTACGGATTCAAGCTCTTCATTTTGAAGTAAAGGAATGATGGATTTTTCTATGCACTCAAAATAAATATAAGCGGTCTGTCCATCTCCATGATTTTCGTGTCCGGTTATCCAAACACCATCAATGGAAGTTAGGGCATTTTCATAAGAGGAGTAATCTCCGTCATGTTCCCAATCGCAAACTGTTGTAACTCCTTTAATCAAGTTGTTAGTATTCATATTTCTCAAATTTATTATGTTGATGTTGCCGTCTGTTACCGGACTGATAACAGACGGTGATTGTTAGCTAGGTTAGAATTTTCCGCTGAATAGTTTGGCTCTTTCACCCTCACAGAACTTTTGATATTCGACTTTGTCGGTTCCACTCTCAATGGCGGTGTCTATAATATCGCCTAACATATCGAAGTATGCCATATCGCAAATACAACGAGTTTCTTTGTTATTAGAAAGGTATATTTCATAATGATCTATCGGATTTAAGCAAATCAATACATTGCCTTGAAATAATCTTCCATTGACTTTAATTTGCAAACTGTGCATCTCGTTGTAAATAACCGCTTTATAGCCTTCTATTCCCCACGATAACAGTATATTCCTGTTTGTTAATACTACTAATTGATCTCTGATCTCTGTTGCTACTGCCATTACTTTTGATGATTCCATTACTGTTTGAATTTTTATTTCCCTTCCATCCTGAGATTTTCAGGGGGATTAATTGTTTTTTCTGCTCCCTTAATGGCATATCATTCCTGCAAAACTTTTATGTGAAATACTCTTTTTACAAAAGTGAAAAGGAAGATTTTGCATTAAAAAGCTTTAGCGTGGTTTGTCAGAAGAATGATGTCAATGCTATTCCTTTTGCAGAGAAAAACAGATTAATTCCTTGGAGTATGGAAAGTGAATTTATGAATGGAACACTATTCTATAGAAGTGGAAGATTAGAAAATATATCAAAAGTATTGTGATTCCCATTGAATCAACAACGCTTTTTGGGGGGGATGTTTCAGAATATGAAAAAATATCGCGATGTAGATATTAATTCTGGTATGCCCAGAAGGGTATATAAAGCCGGAAAAGTAAACGGCCTATATGAAAAGGCAAATATATAGAGTAGACAAGGATCTGTCTTTGTGTTCTTATAATAGTGAAGGTACAAATAAATTCCAGACAATAGACCGGCTAAAACAGGAAACGAGAGGAGGGCTGTTGGTTATCGGTAATGACAATAAATTGAACTGTTATCTTTTTAACAAGGATTGGGTGGATGAAATAATCGTATGTACATTTCTGGTCGTATTGAGAAAAGGCAGGCGATCTTTCCCAACTTTCATTAGGGAAAGTTTTTGTAATGTAAGAAGGTGTTAAATTTTCGATACAGGACTGACAATGGTATTTTATGGAAATGATTAGTTTACTTTTATACTGAAACCCGGGTAGGAGCACTTTTCTGGATTGAATTTTATTTATTTTAGAAAAGTGCGTTTTTTGATGCAATATATTAATGGGAAAGTGTATATTGTAGTCTAATTAATTATAGAAAAGTGTAGTATGCTATATCGTAAGGTTGAAAGTTATATAGAAAATTACCTGCAATCAGACTCTAATAAAGTGCTGATTGTAGACGGGGCACGGCAGATAGGTAAATCTTATATTATCCGTCATGTAGGAAAGAAACTCTATAAAAATTAAGTTGTTTGTTTGTTGTCTGTTTGCGATAAAGATATAGTCACGTTTAACTTCGGGTTTAAACGGGTGAATCTGACTCTTGAGTTTCTTGAAATTAATAGGCATAACAGTATTTAATTATTGGTAAATGTTTGACATTACAAAGTGGAATATTACGGTTTTATTTTCATCATCATATTTGATTTTTGCTGAACGCTTACCATTACAGTATATGGATGTCTGAGACAGGGCAAGAGTGTCATATTCTTGTTGAGATACTTGTTTTTGCAGTTCTCTGTAGCACCAAACAATAGACTGGTTATCCCAATGTCCCTTGAAAACTTCGCCTTTATAATCTTTGAGGAATTGCTGAAATTCGTTTTCGGTACGGAAAGCTATGCCATCCATTGAGTCATAAAGATAGCCTCCGTTATCTTTGCGCCTTTCCTCGGAAACACGAGAAATGTACAGTTTGCGCCATTTTTCAGTTGTATAATCTCTGTACAGTGGTTCGGGATGAAGGTATTCCCACACACTTACTTCGGCTGTGAAATGAACAGCCCCGTTGGCACAAGCTCCCCAATGCCCCCAATCGCAAAAGTATTTATCTTCTCTGCCGATGTATTTAAGATTACAGGCTTCTAAATCACCCCATGAACCTCCGCTTGTATTACACCTTATTCCTACTGTATTGGCACCGATGAAAGGGACAGAGGGGGATTCGCAAATGTTACATATTCCGTTGCTATTATTTTCGATATGTGCGTATGGATAGTAATCTCCGTGTTGGTTTGTATATCTTAGCATGTCGCCTGCTTTAGGTGTGGTACAGGAACGGGTATTTTCAATCAGTTCGACATAGGAGTTTGCCATGTTCACATCGGCTTGTGTTATACGGTGTTCTTTGTCATAATATGGATTCTTTTTTATCAATGATTCGATATTGTACTTACTGTTTTGCTCTTTTTCAACTTCTTTGGTATTCATTGTTGTACATGTTAATGAGTTAAATAATTTTTGTTCCCTTTCAGTTAAGCTGCTTTACTTGTTATCGCTTTGGCTGTTTTTTGAACTTTTTCAAGTGCTTTAATGAGCTAAAGTAAAGGAATGGTCCAACTTTTTCCTGAAAATACGAGCTGTAGGCTGGAGATTTTTTATGGAAACCGGTGGAGATCCACAAGTTGGCATATCCGGCTTTTAGTTGAAATTTGCACATGAATCAGGGCAATCAGCCAAGATGATAATAGCAGGTGAGAAAGACAGTAGAGTATTATGGAAGTGGAGGGGAGACTCTTATAAAAGGATGGTATAAAGTATCTTTGAAATAAAAAGGGGGATTAGGGCGTGCCGGGTGAGGACATCTGATAATGATGTCCTCTTTGGTATTGTGAAATACTTTGATAATATTATGATTGTGTTTCAATTAATGAAGAGGGAACCCAAATGGCAGAGCTTCCAAAGTCAGACATTGCTTTCTCATCATACAAAATTGGTTCAAACTGTCTCTGTTTTTCGGAGGGAAGTTCAAAGTACGCCTGTGAGTTAGGCCACTGTATGAGGCGAAAGTATTGTTTTGCTTCGGGCTTTCTCTTAAACATGTTGATATACTCAAACTCTTTAACGTATCTTGCGCCATTGTCCTCGCTGGTAAAACAGGGGTAACCTATAGTATTGTCTTCAAATTCAAGCGTATCTTCGGAGGATTCTACAAGTACATACAGGGTGTCGTCCCATGTCTGTCCGCATGAATAGCATTCGTATTTATGAATAGAATGATTATAGCTAACATGTTTTCTCTTACACATGGGACAATATGTGTTTATCTTTCGGGGGATATTCATGCATTCTTCCGCAATAATATTGAGTATATCCTGATACCCAGTATCGTTCAAGGTATTTCTTATTTTGTTCGCTATGGTCAGCATATCGCTTTCGTCGAGTTCGGAAGTGTCAAAACCGTTATCCTCTAGTTCTTGCCTGGTAATATTAATAACAGGAAATGGTTTGGTTTCCTTTGTTATCTGGCCATTTTGAGAAAGAAATTCAATAACTATGGTTTTTGCTTGTGATATACCATTTCTATAGCCTCGTGAATAACCTTCTTGATTGGATAAGTAAGCGTGTGGAGCGTTTGCCCATTCGTTGAGTTTATTGATAATTTTTTCGAGTGTCATATTGATCTGATTTTGAGAGTGAAATAAATCACCCAATGTTGATTCCCAAATGATATCAATAATATCTTCCGGGGTGAATTCTTATTTAATAGCCATTTCTTTTTTGTATTCTAATATTTCATCCATTGTTAGCCATTCCGGTTTTTTATCTTGGTCGAAACTATCATGCAGTTTTATCATTAGTTCGATTTGCTGCTCTTCGTTTTTAGCCCACAAACGCATTGTATATCTGTTGCCATAGCCAAGGTAATAATCGCAATCAGCTTTAAGACGGCCTAAAAGTTGATATCTAAACTTTACATTCCGTCGGAATATATCTTCCATTGTGGTTTTCCATACTTCTTCTTTGTTAGCTGCGGTTCTGTCCATATTTGTTTCTTTTTAGGATTAATACTTTGTTTCCCTTTGATTCACCATTAATCATAAAGGTCACTATTTTTCGGCTTATCTGACTGCGTATGATTTCTGCAAGGTTTCTTTGAAAAATACCTTTTATATCTAAAAAGGAAGATTTTTCAGAAAGAAAGCCGAGGCGATACCTTGCATTGGAATGTTAGAAACGCAAGTACCTTTGCAGAAAAAAAGTGAACTTTGTGTGATTGGGGCGATTTTATTAGTGATATAAATGGAAAGAGGTGACTCTTAAATATAAGGGGGCATATTGGTGTCTAAATGAGGATTGGATTGATGTGTGGAGAATATTTTAGGGCTTTCATTTGGGTTTCGTTTAATTCGTTAAACTGATACGAATTAAACGAACTTTATCTGAAACCAATTAAAGAGGTTGCATGAAGTCCATGCTGATTGATTGTAATATCTCCATGGCTACGAAATACTCTATAAATATTGAAGGTTTTCCATATTCATAGGTTAAATCTGTATGCAATCTTTTTGAACTGAAAAAGAAACGTTCTTCTTTCGTGTCTTCATAGGTAAGTTCTACGAATTGCATAGTAATGAGTAAGTGACTAATGTTTTTGGGGAAATAGATTTTACCTATTTTATTCCTAATGGGATGTGATACAATCATGCTAAACTCACATTTATTTGAATCATAGTTTTCTGACTGATTGAATTTCTTCATTAATTCTGGAATGTTATTGCTCCTATTTACTTTGATCTGTTCATCTAATAATTGTGTGAATAAATTTTGTCCGAATGTATAGAAGGTTATATCAGAATGCGTATGTAGGAAATTTATCAGGAACTGTGCTGGGAGCGTTTGTATTATGTTTGTTTTATCTAGATAATATGTAGGTCGAAAATCAATATCTCTTATTCTGACCATGTATGGATATAATTCATGAATCGTACTATAACCGTATAGGCGAATTTTATAATCATCGATATAAATATACTCTGCATTAGCAAAACCTGACTCTTTTAGTGTCTTGTCCCAATTGGTCTTATTTTGAGAATATATAGCTAAATATATAGAAATATTCAGTTCTGCATGCCAGCCGATACGTGAATCAGCATGATAATGTAGCATAGGTTTAAATTCAGAATGCTGGATAATTTTCATATTGTTGAAACGTGAAAGTTTAACCAGTTTGGACATAGGGAAATCTTTGAAAATGACTTTATCTAGTAGCTCTTCATCCAATAATAAACGATGTACTACAGCGGAGCTTGCCCTGAATGTTAAATAAACGTAGTAAAATTCGTATTCACCTTCCGGTACTTTGCCTTTGATACGGCTTGCACCGTATTTTTTTAACTTTGTTCGGAAGTAGTCATAACTTCCTTCTTCTGTTCCGATAAAACCTTTGAATTTTTTCATATTCATTGATGTTGTTGATTGTTCTTTTAATTTTGAATCAGGAAATAAGTGGAGCAATAAAGCTATTTTTGTTCATATTTCCTTATGTTGTCTTTTGGATTGATTTTTTGGGAACAACCCTTCCCCAAAAAGTATTGGCTACTCTGTCGATGAGAGTTTTAATCTTTTAAGAGTGAAATGTAGCCTGTTTGTCCAGTAATTAAAACTTGAATAGACTAACATGTCGAAATAAGGATTGGTTGTGTGATGTACTGTTACAGAAATAAAGTCTCTTGTACTACTTTGTAACACAATAAAATATTTGTAATAACAAAATGTATTATTGTAGAATTTGCTGTTAAGGGGGATTCTTTTAATTAGTCTGTCTATGAATTTATATTTTTCATTTCCCATAGTTAGTCTTAGTTGTTGCATTTGTTTAGAAAAATATTACTTGAAGGAAGGTTGCTTAAATCAAATCTGACTCTCTCACTTATAGGATAATAACCGTCTTGTTGAGGGCCAAAGAAACGATCTGTGTCTTTCAGCGGGGATTTGTTTAGACCTTTATATATTTCAAATGTATTGTTATCAAGATCGATAACATATCCCCATTCACAAAATACACTATCTTGTGCAAAGGATTCGTGATTTATTAAGCCTAAAATTTGGATATTTAGTTCAATTGTGGTTTTGTCAAATAGGGTGCTGCATAGTTTTCCGTCATATACTATTCCTAATATTTTACCGCCAATGTCTCTGCTTAAGTATGGATGATGTTTTACCCAGTCTGTTTTATTGAGTTGATTGCATTCTTCGTCTGTCAACCATCTTAACATAGCAACTTTCTCCTTGAAAATATTTAAGTCGAAGGTTTTTAAGAGGTTTAATATGGTGAGTCCTTGACCTTCTGGGTATCCATCCCATTGTCCGTATTGGGCTATTTTGGTTTCTCCGTTTAAAACTACCATTGTAAGATTTCTTGTTCCCATAATTCTTTTTTGTTTTTAATTGATTTTTCCCTTCAGTCAGAACTGACCAAAGGGGCTTAACTATTTTTTCTGCTATCAAGATTGCATAATTATTTCTGCAAAACTTTTGTATGAAATACCCTTTCACAGAAAGGAAGATTTTATATAAAAATCCAGTGATTGGTTTTGACAGGAAAATAATGAATAGGCAATTAATTTTGCAGAATAAATCGGTTATGCCCCAGAGCTGTATATGTAATTATAAAAAGGAAGAGGAATAAAATAAAGGTGGGGCGGGTAAAAAAAGGTACTTGCATGAAAGGTATTTAAGTCTCTTTAGATTCAGCATGGTGTCGGTGAGTGCAGGCACATGTATCTACCATCTCGATTACATTTTTATTTGATTTAGACTTGCAAACGGTAACAGGAATACCAAGTAGTTGAATTTAATGTCTTCCAACTCTTGTGTTACCGTAACTAATGTTTCTTCTGTTGTGTCAGTGTAGTCTATGTGATGGTGTTGTGTTAATTCTTTCTTGTGTTTGAAGAAGTGACAAAAGGTTTCTTCTTTTAGGAAATATTGTTATCGAGGATACTTTTTTCTATTTTCAGCGTATGTTTTTTCTTGCCATTTTTCTTGCTTTGTTTTTACTGTCCACTTTGAAATAATTACCATATATTAGCTGTGTTTGTAAATGGTGTATATGGGGTTATATTTGCTATGTTTTTGTTGTTCTGCTATTTGCTAAACTATATTGAAAATTATATTTTAGTTTCTTTTCTGTTTAATTAGTACAATGATTTTAAGAATAACCGACAAGTATACCTACTTTTGTCCAAAACAAATACAATACAGTATGAAAAGAATCAGCTATTTCGTTCTGCTTTTCCTATTTGCTATCCCGGCATCGGCGCAGAACCAGTTAAAATTGAAGTCTATTCCTTTTCCTCTTTCTTGGCATAATACGCCTAAAGATTTTCAGGTAACAGAGGATGGGAGTCTTATTATTACAGGAGATAAGAAATCCCGGTTATTCAATGATCCGCAGCGTATAAGTCCACCGACGGATACTGCTCCCATTGCCCTCTTTAAACCTGACGAACAGTTTGTTTTGAGTTGTAAGGTGAAAGTTGACTTTGTTTCAAAGTTTGATGCAGGGGTACTTATGGTATATGCCAATCCTGAACAATGGGCGAAACTTTGTTATGAATACAGTCCGCAAGGTGAACCAATGGTCGTATCGGTTGTAAATAATGTAGTATCCGATGACTCTAATAATGCTACTCTTCAAAAAGATGAAGTATATATGCGCATTGCGGGATATGGCGGTGGAGTTTATGCTTTCCAATATTCTGCCGACGGAAACTTATGGAACATGGCTCGATATTTTTATCTGAATCCAGAGAATGATTTGAAAATAGGTTTTTTGTCACAGTCTCCTAATGGTGAACAATGTAAAGCTACCTTTTCTGATATTCAGTATATTCCGAAGAAGTTGGAAGAATTGCGAGGAAATGATGAAATTATTAATAAGCGTATTTCTACCATTCCTCACAATCTGATAATCCATAACAGTCCTGTTGATTATGAAATAGAAAAAGACCGAATCAGCATAAGTGCGGCAGGAAAGACGAACCTATTCAACAGCCCTTCCGGGAAATCGAAAGTTACGAACGCTCCGCTTATCCTGTTTGAGCCGGAAGCTGATTTTACAATGAGTGCACGGGTTACAGGCAAATTGAAATCGGTTTATGATGTAGCTGCTCTCGTTATCTATCAGGATGATGATGTCTGGGCAAAGTTCTGCTATGAGAACTCGGTTAATCTTCAGCCAACAATTGTTTCCGTTGTCACCCGTACTTTCTCTGACGATTGTAACTCTATGCCGGTCGGTGATTACGCATATATGGCAGTAGTGAAGCAGGGGACAGAATATTCGTTTTTTTATTCTTCTGATAATAAAAATTGGTTGATGGTCAGAAACTTTAATCTTGAGACGAAAGGGAAGGTTAAAGTAGGTTTTGCTGCGCATGGCTCTCGTGGTGACGGTTTTACGGGAATATTCAGTGAGATAAAATACCAGTCGAAAGCCTTGGATGATATGAGAATGTTGTCTTTAGAATGACGCTTTAGGTAAGCTCTCTTTATTAATCTCTTTGTAGATTATGTAAATGTATATAGCTATTGATATATCATGATAATTCTAGTTTGATTAGTGATATAACAATAGCTATATTTTCTTATAACTGTTCTTTTAAAAGTAAATAAGGATAAGCCGTTAAAAAGTAATTGAAGGATTCCTTGATAGGTAATGAATGTGTATAAAATATGTGATAATATGCTAAGTGTTTTGTATGTTGACGATTTTGTATAATTTATATGAGGAGTGTGTTTTGTAATCATGTTCATGTACAAGAGGGTGAGGGATATTTTTCTATTTGGTAAAGTTTGAACTTGTTATTGTGATGTCACAAACTTTAAAAGTATGTTCGATAAGTAAATTTGTTAATTATTATATTCCACATATCGGTTAAAAAGAGAACTATCTTTGGTAAATGAATAGTTTATTGTTGAAATTTTTTTGTGTTGTGCTTTAATGTCTTTTGTCTATTCGGTGATCGTATAATTTGTATGTTTATTGTTTAAATTACAAGGAATGGACACAGAAAAACGTTTTAGAATTGAACTCTGATTGTCTTGTTTATACTCTCTTTTACTACGAGTTGTTTTTTGCTTATTCTATATTATTTTATTTAATCACTATATTTTTATTATCTTTTCGCTATATTTGCGCCAATGCTTAAATAGAGCATTGTGACGTTCAGTCTCTCCTTCATAGAAAGCGGCAATTTTCAAAACAAGGAAATAGAGTGAACGGTGTTCGTGTATTGTATTACCACAATATACGTGCCCGTTATATCTATGCTTCCTTGTTGGGTTGTTTGCCGCACCTCTATGAAGGGCGTATTTATTTTCGGGCACGTTCTTTTTAATAACGGTAACTAAACATGGACAATTTAGAAAAAATCAAATTATTTTTCCATTTCAATAAGGAAATAGTGTATTTAATCGTTTTAGGGTACATGGTACTTATCTTTATAATTATTGCATTAAGCTTGGTTATTAAAGAGCAGAATCAAACGATTATTTTTTTGCAAAACGGAATTATCAAGCGGCATCCTAAAATACATATTGATAAGCCTCGTGCAAAGGGATTATTAGACGCTGAATATAGAATGCTTATAAAAGACAATCACAAATAGAATTCTTTCTAAAATCCTAATTTTTCTTTAGATATTGAGTTCGCTTTCAGAATTTGCTTTGTGGAACATTAGATAAAAAGCATTGATGATTTTTGGGAATTTCCACAATGTTTTTGCTCGTTGCGTGAGCTCCCTGATTACAATTATCGGTGGTTACTAAATTCATGCTATAAGAAGAATCGTATTGCGGATAGAAAGTATTTCGTGTGAATGACCTTCAAAATAGTATTCTTAAAAGGCGATTGGTGATTTATTAAGTTAAAAAAGGGTATTCCTTGCGATGATAATAGACACATCATTTTTTCATAATGTGAAGAATGATGTGTCTATTTTTAATTCTTTCCGGTGCTTTCTGATGATATGAAGCTATAAGTTGAAATCTTGACGTATGTCCTGTATGGCTTTTTGGACTACTATCTGTTTCACACTGTTTAAATCTTCACTCCATTTTTCAGGATAATTCGTAATCAAGCTACCATGATTGGCTATTGTATCTTTTATCATTCTAATAATATTGTGTTTAGTAAGTGGAGTACTGTGAAATAGGCAAAATCTTATCGCCATTTCTAAAGTAAGCAAATCAATTGTTATTCGAACTGTTACCGATATTTTTAGCATATTGGTGATTGCCTGCTTTTTTTTAAGTTTTGTCTCTAACTTTTCTAAACGAACGTAATAGTACGAGGGAACCGTCCTGTTTTGTTTTATGCACATTTGTATTGCTTCGTTTATCTCGTCTATTCCATCTTTGATGTCTATGCTATCAGTACAATTAGAAGCAATAGTGTATGCTGATAATTTGTTCATGTTTTGTGGTTTTGAGATGTTTAGTAGTTTTTATTAGGCATCTAGCATCATGGGGACAAGCAATGATAGGTTGTCTATTTTATCATCTTCGCCAACAGGTTTGATTATTACGGCTTTTGAACAGTCACCCATCGAAAAAGTGATTTCTTTACTTGTAGCGTTTTCTAATATCTGTTTAAGGAGTTCATATTTGAAACCAATTCGTAAGTTAGTTCCGGAATAAGAGCAAAATAGTGTTTCTTTTGCAGAGGTTGAGTAGTCTATATCCTTTCCTGATACGTCAATGCTTACGCCAGAAAAGTTCATCTCTATACTACCATTCGCTGCACTCGAAAAAAGCCCCACTCGATTAATTGTGGATAGTAAACTTTTTCGTTCTATAGTTGCCTTATTGGGGTTGTCTTCCGGAATGACAGCATTATAGTTCGGATATTTTCCTTCTAATAGTCGGCAACGGAAAATGTCATTTTCAAAAATAAATATTGCTTCTCTTCCGTTGTGAGTGATAGTAACGGGTGCTGTTGTTTTATTGGTAATGTTTTTTATAAGAATTGCAGCCTTACTCGGTAATACAAAGTTTAGATTTTCAACAGGGTTTTCTAGTTTGTAGGTATTTCGAACTAACTTTTGACCATCTGATGCCGCACATTGGAATACTCCATCTGCTGTTGTGAAATAAATTCCATTCATAATTGGACGTAGATCGTCATTTGCTACAGCAAATAGAGATTGAGTAATAGCCATATTCAACGTACTGGCTTCGAATTGAACTTGTGTTTCGATATTGTTTAATGAGGACGGGATGGTATATTCATCTGCTGAATTGGCTACAAAATCATATTTTCCATTATTATATTTAATATTAACCTCAAAGGTTGTTTCGTTGATAGTAAAACCGATTGGTTGCTCTGGTAGGTTTTTGAGAGCATCTAACAGTCGGTCAGCCGGTACGCAGATTTTTCCTGTTCCTTCGATATTTGCTACTGCCAATGTACTGTTATGAATGGATTCACCGTCCGAAGCAGTAATCCGCAAAATTTCACCGTCTAGTTCAAATAGAAAAGATGAGAGAATAGGGCGTACAGCCTTTGTACTCATGACTTTAGCCATTGTGGATAACTTGTTCGCCAAAGTGGTTGATGATGTAAGAAATTTCATAATCTTTTATTTTTATTTCCCTATCGTTGAGGGCATTTTGCTCTCTATTGTCGGAATGTTTTTTCTGTGCATTTCTTTGAATATTCTGTGTATGTCACAAATCTTTCTCTCCAAATACTCTTTATCTTTGATAAAGGAAGATTTGTAGAGAAACTTTGCATGGATTTGTGTAATTAAGCAGATATGTTTGAAATTTGCATCAGAAAATTCTGCATCGGCAATAGAACTATTATGCCAAATGAAAAAAAATAGGATTTTTAACAAATATAAAAGGGGGGGGAGGAATATATACGTATCTTTGTACTATGTCAAATAGGTCCAATGACTTAAATAATTAAATTGAATGCTATAATGGAGGGAATAAGGCTTGATTTAACGATAATAATCTTGGCGTTTTTTTTCTTGGGAGGTTGTATCAAAGAAGAGGATGCCGATCCAAATTCTACAGGTGTGCTTATTAATGGCGTCATTTGGGCTAAGAGTAATCTTGATAAAACAGGTATCTTCGCTACCAAACCTGAAGAGTATGGGATGTTCTATCAGTGGAACCGCAAGATGGCATGGTCGAATATCAGTGAGATATCGGACTGGGATATCTCAGATGAACAAGGAGATGTTTGGACCAATGAGAATGACCCTTGTCCCAAAGGGTGGCGAGTGCCTACACATACGGAATTTGAAACATTGGCAAATGAGAATAAAGTATCTTACGAGTGGATAGATAATCGGCAAGGTGCTCTTTTTACTGATAAAATCACCGGAGCATCCATTTTTTTTCCAGCTTCCGGACTTCGACAGTCATTAGTAACTAACGTTGGTAATCTTGGCTTCTATTGGAGTAGTTCAGCTACTGATGGCAATGGCTACTATATGTCCATAACCAATTATCGATTTTATCCGAATTATTACGGTGGTCGCAGTTACGGTTTCTCTGTGAGGTGCGTGCTAGACCGGTAGTAAAACATTCTAATCAAGATAAAAAGCCTGATTAACATGCAATAATCAACTCCATTTTGTTTTTTTCTTTGTTATTATCGCCTATTTGGATAAAATAGCTACACAGGTGTGCTGGTAGTATATCTGTTATATTGTATTTACCATCATTTTGTACTCCTGCATCCGGAAATTGTTATTGGAAATTATATTTTAGTTTCTTGTTCTATTAAATATCGAATTGCCCATTGGAATAAGAGAATGGGATTATGGGAAGGAGTAATTGTTTAATAGGAAGGAAGATTAGAAAATAGATTGTAATGATTGATATGTTATTGAATCAGTCATTGAAGTTGCCTATTCCTAAAATATTTCACCACAACATAAACTCTACAATATGAGATAAATGGTAGGAGTTATACCTATACTAACTCTACATTAAATATTGTAAATGATTGAATAATAGTGGAATATGAACAATGTGAAACTCTACATTGTTTTCATATAGAGTTTGAGGGCGTATAACAGATGTAGGATAGTTGAATATAAACACTACCTTTGTGTGGTACTGAATTGCATAGTAATGGTCTTAAAATTTAATAATATATGTTTGGACATAAGCAAACGAGAAATACAATTGAAAACATCAACAAGTTTTTTGATACAATAGATCAAGCCTTGTTAGTTTTTAAAGATGGTGTAAAGAACTATCTGTATGGCCATACAGAACTTTTTTATGGAAATATGCAGACTATGAATACTTTGGAGACCGAAACGAATTCGCTTAGAAGGCAAATTGAAAGTAATTTGTATTCGCAGTCAGCTCTTACACAGATGCGTGGAGATATAATGGGACTAATGGAACGATTGGATCATATGGTAGATATACTAAACGATAATCTAATTCAATTTGAAATAGAGCGGCCTTATATTCCGTCTGATTTGAATGCGGATTTTATCAAACTTACTGAGCTATCAGTGCTCTCTGTAGAGAGTGTAATTCCTGCTGCCAAAGCTTATTTTCGTTCGCCAGACGTAATTACAGAAAAAATACATCGGGTTTATTTCTACGAGAAAGAATCTAATAAGCAGGCACAGAGCATAAAAAGAAAAGTATTCCACGATATGAAGACTTTGAAATTAAGTGAAAAGTTTCATTTGAGATATTTTGCTTTGCATATTGAAACTCTTTCGGATTCGGCAGAAAAAACAGCTGATTTGCTTTCAATAATGGCTATAAAACGTAAGTTATAAATTATATTATATGTTGATTGTCAATTTCATATTAATAACGGCATTAGCCGGATGGTGGTTCAGTTCTACTGAAATCTCCGCCGGATTTAGTGGGCTTGCTGCTACTGGAGTAGTCAGGAGGCGTTATTGGGGATTGGGAATTATCATATTTATTATTATTGGAGGTTGTCTGTTTGGTAATCTATTAAATGGTATTATTGTAGGGGATACTCCATTAACAACACCTGGCTCTTCTACGACAATAGCTATTTCAGCATTCATAGCTACTCTGGTTACCTATAAATTGTCCAGATTTAGTTCTGTATGCTATGGTATTCTAGGAGCTCTATTGGGATGGGGCATGTATGTAAATGATTCCATAGATTGTATTGCGGTACTTAAACTTGTACTTTCGTGGCTTATAGCACCATTGTTAACTGCCGTAATAGCCTTTTCTATATATAAAGTATACCGTTTCTTTATCCGTAAATCTAGCATACATATACTGATACTTGCCCGTTATCTAAGAGGTGGCTTGATAATAGCTGCAATATTGTTTGCTCTTGCCATTGGAATGAATAATAGTATCTTATTTATTATTCTCAATGAAACGATTTCGCCGGGTTTTGATTTTTTTATAAATAATCTGGATGTAAAAGATCAATACATTCTTTTGTTTTTTTCATTTTTACTAATTGCTCTAATCACTTGGAAAAGCACTTTTTTAAAAATAAATACCTTATCAGAAAGAGAATTTGATATCAATATAGAATCTGTCTTGGTTATGCTTATTGCTGGAGTGTTGGTATTGATGTTTTTCTCGATTCCAGCTATCTGTTTGATAGGGTTAACAGAAACTCCGCTTAGCATAGCCGGGATTGTATTAGGAGGGTTCGCTGGGATAAATATAGTAAAAAAAGAAAAGGGAATTGCTTATAATGAAGAAGGCAGGTTCTTGTTATCTGTTATTATTACCCCGCTTGTTTCTTTTGGTATAGCGTATTTTATTTTTAATATAGTAGATACACACACATTAGTAGCTAAAGGAAGTAAAATAGCGATAGCTTCCCGGGGAGTATTCAATATTACACCTGTAATAATTGCGACACTTGCATTTACTTTTCTATTTCTTGTTTTGGTCTATCTGCGCAAGCAACGTAGAATGAGAATACAGGCAGAAATAATTCTTCTGGAAAATCAAAATAAACTTTTTGAAAACCAAAAGGCAATGTCTGCCCTGGAAATAAAAACGGTGGTGACTGAGAATGAAAGCTTGAATACTAAATTAGAATTACGGCGTAAAGAACTTATCAATATAGCACTGGGTATAACCGAACAGAAAATCTTTCAGGAAATTTTGTATTTGCAACTGAAAGAGTTGAAGAATCTGAATGACGTGGAAGATTTGCATCGAGAAATAGAAGATATGGAGAGGCAGCTACTCCAAAAAATGAATTTCTCGGAAGAGTTAGAAAGTTTTTATGCGCAGATTGAAAACTTGCATCGTGATTTTAACTTAAGACTCTCAGAGAAACATCCAGATCTAACGGAGCAAGAAAGGAGGTTAACAACACTACTCCGGTTAGGATTTTCTTCCAAACATATTGCTTCACTAATGAATATATCTCCTAAAAGTGTTGAAATGAGTCGTTACCGGCTGCGAAATAAACTCGCATTGGATCATGATCAAAAATTAATTACCTACATAAGAAATATATAAACAATAAAATCATTTAAATTCTTATTATCATGAAAAAGATTTTAATTGCAATTACTATTGCTATGCCCTTTCTATGTCTTTCTGCTCAGGAGGAGGCCGATTCTACACGCTATAACCAGTATGGCATAGCTGTGACCCGTCTACCGGTGATAGCCGAAGCAAGAGATGGATTCCTTGTTTTTGAGTCTATGAATAAAAATTACAAATTTTGGTTTGATGTTCGTGTTCAAATGGATGCAGCTACCTTTTTTGGAGCCAGAGACTATATGGATCCTATCGGGAATGGCGTGACTAACCGCCGTAGTCGCTTTGCCATTAAAGCACAGATTAATGAAGATTGGTATGGCGAAATTGATACTGACTTCGCAAACGGAGAATTTGAGCTAAAGGACGCTATTATTCGCTATACTGGATTTAAAGATTGGGAAATCAGCGCAGGTAATTTTAAAGAAGATTTCTCTATAGAACAAACCTCTTCTTCACGTTATTTGGCGTTCATGGAACGTCCGATGGTGGTTCAGACATTTGCTCCTTCCCGTCATATAGGAGTGGATGCACGCTTTGCACGGAATTGGTTCTACGGATCAGCTGGAGTGTTTTTTCAAACAATGGATAACATTGAAACATCTACTTATGTGAATGACAATAATAAAGATTATGGACGTAATCAAGGTATGTCATACACTGGTAAAGTCGTTTTTACTCCTTTGTATAAATATCTCGATAAAGGTGTGCATATTGGTTTGGGGGCTTCTTACCGTACTCCTAAAACGGATGTGGATGTGACCGAGTTTGGCGGTGCTCGCTATAGTGTACGTAATTCTACTTCTATTAATCGTAAAAAGTATCTTGATACTGATATTATCCCGAATGTTGATCATGAGTTGCTCGGTAATGTGGAGCTAGCAGGACATTATAAAGGATTCCGCTTTCAGGGTGAATATATAGTAAACAAAACATATATTAAAGATGATGCCCCTGTTACTGTAAATAAAGATACCAAAACATTTGATGGTTGGTATGCTCAAGCCGGTTATATTTTATTTGGCGGACGACAGCGCTATAATGCTAATGATGCTAAATTTACTCAACCTACCCGTGGACGTAAATGGGGAGATATAGAGCTCTTGTTTCGTTATGACTACCTCAATCTTAACAGTAAGAACGTTTATGGTGGCTCGGGACAGAACTATACAGTAGGGTTGAACTATTATATCAATAACTCAGTGAAAGTGGTTGTTAACTATCAGTACTCTGATAATGATCGTTATGCCAATGGTAGAGGAAAACTTTTTGTTGGACGTGATGCTGATGGCAATCCAACCAGTAACTTCAAAGACGTCGTTGCGAAAAAAGGAGATGCTGGTATTAAATACAGTATGCTCGGCTTGCGCCTTGAAATTGACTTTTAATGAGATATCTGTAAGTAGAGTATAAAATAATAATAAAACTAATCATATGAAAAAGTTATTCTTGACAACACTGATACTTCTAGCCATTGGAGTAACATCTTGCGTAAAGGACGATCCTTATGTAGAGCCTGAAGTACCTGAAATTCCAGACTCGCCTTTGAAGGGAAGTTTGGTGTTGAATGAAATAAATGGGTGTGGTGATGATGCGGAGAAGTATATCGAATTATACAATAATTCTGATGCCGAAATAGATTTAGCAGGAGTGGTTATTTATTATAATAACGTAAGTTCGGAACCGGCAGTAACTTGGATAGGTACTACCCAGAAAATTTCAGCTAAAGGGTTCTTACTTCTGAAAGGAACAAAGAGCGGAACAAATCCGGGACATGATTTGAGTACGGGATTATCGGGAACACAAAGTATTAATGTTGAAATCCGGGATGAGAACAATGAACGTGTAGATGTTTTCCAAGTACCGGCTGATGCAAATCGTGTAAAATCATATGCTCGAATTCCTGATGGTACAGGAAGTTGGTATTATGATGCTCCAGCCGGAACTCCGGGCACGACAAACGGAAATGTAACTACGGGGAAAATGCCTATTGTGAGTGTGCCTGTTATAACTGACCTGGTTCGTTCGATAGCCCTTCCTACTCCCACTGATGATGTGGTAATAAGTGCTAAAGTGCTAGCTGAAGAAGGAACTAGTCTTACAAAAGTAGTTCTTGAATGGACAAAGGACGCGTTAGCTCAAACAGCTATAACAATGGTTAAAGATGGTGATATCTATAGTGCTACAATTCCGATGCAAACTAATGGGACGACAGTGTCTTATTTAGTGGTTGCTACCAATAATAAAGGTGGTAATTCTGTTTTAGGTGACGGATATACTGTAAGCGATGGTAGTACGGCTTTAAAAGGGAAAGTATATATCAATGAGTGTGATCCGGAAAAGAAACAATGGGAAATATATAATTCGGAAGATTTTGATATTAATCTAACAGGTTGGAAAATGTCAAAAGACAATGATGCTCCAACGTTTACTTTCGGGGCAGGTACGGTTATTGCTGCCAAAGGGTTTCTGGTATTGACTCAAAACGAGGATAATAGCCCTACATTCGGTATGTCGGCAACTAAGGGTTTTAAATACGATTTATTCAATTCAGATGATGAAGCCGTTGACTCGTTTGATAACTTTGAAACTAATCAATTCAATGATAATATTATCGCTGGGTATACTGTAGGTCGTCGGATTGATGGAGATTCTCAACTCGTAACTTTCAGCAAGGGGTCGATGGGGAAAACAAATAGTGACGGCATTATTGACGCAGCTGTATCTGCACTTGTAATCAATGAAATTGATGGCAACGGAAAGTTTGTAGAAATTTATAATAATAGTGATAAGGAACTTTCTTTGGAAGGTGTGACATTGCATAAAAATGAGAAAGGAACTTGGTGGACAGGCCAGACGGGTACCAAGATTGCCGCAAAAGGATATTATACCATTGTACAGACAGGGCAAACAACAGTAGGAGCTGACGAGTATACAGGTGACAGTGGGATATCTCCCAAACAATGTCTGAAGTTTGAATTGAAAGGGACAACTGGAGAACTTTTGGATGAGTTCGTTCGCGCTAAAGCAGGTGTGACGTTGGGAGACGGCTGTACTCCGGATTACGGATCAGGAACACAATATTCATTCTCACGCTGTCCAGATGGGACAGGTGAATTTGGACTTGCTGTTCCATCCTGTAATGAAGCCAATCCTGCCACTTCAACAGGACCAATCCTTGTTGATTAAATGTATAAAACAAATATCACTTATTTATTAACCTTTTAAATAATAAACAATTATGAGTAAAGAAAAAATGGAAATTGGTGCAATCTCTAAACCAAGATTTGAATTCCGTACGTTTGGACAGTGTTTCTGTGATGAACATAAACGTATGGCACGCCTTTCGATTCCTGTTCCGGAAAAAGTATGGGAGCGCAGCAGTGATGAAATTTATATTCTGTCCCGCACAAATGATATCAATAATACCAAAATACGTGATGGGAAAATGGATATTAAGACTTATGTACAAACAATTGATGGTTTGGAACAATGGAATCCACTGATGAAAGGCGAATTTCCTATTGCAAAAGAGGTATTGGAAAAAGAAGTATTTCCGGCTTTCATGGTGGAAATGCCTGCGTTAACTAAGGATACTTATACCTATGACGAATTTATCGACATGGTAGAAGCTCATCCAGACCTGGCAGCTGTACGCGTACATAAACAACGCTTTGGGTATATGGTGAATGATACGATTTGTGAAGTAGGTAATGTGTTGATAAACGGAGCTAAGGTAGTAACAATCAATTCGGAATCTACAGAGGTGGAAGATATTAAGAAAACTATGAAAGATGTTGGTCTTGAAGGAGTAGAAAACATCAACTATCTCCAAGCTATTAAGCGTGTAATTGGGATGATAAATAAACCGTTAGCTAATTAATCTTTAAAAAATAATTATTATGGCACAAGAAATAGAACGTAAGTTTTTGGTAAAAGGTGATTTTAAATCACAGGCAACCAAGAGTACCCGTATCACGCAGGGATATCTTTCTTCTATCCCTGAAAGAACAGTACGTGTTAGGATTAAAGGGGATAAAGGGTATATTACGATTAAAGGGATTGGTGATGCAAGCGGAGCCAGTCGCTTTGAATGGGAGAAAGAAATTCCGGTATGTGAAGTGGAAGATCTTTTGAAGATTTGTGAACCGGGAGTTATTGATAAGACCCGCTATCTGGTTCCTGTTGGTAAACATACCTATGAGGTAGATGAATTTTATGGTGATAACGAAGGGCTTACTGTAGCTGAAGTGGAACTTGCTTCTACAGATGAGGCATTCGATAAACCCAGTTGGCTGGGTGAAGAGGTGACAGGAGATTCTAGATTTTATAACTCCATGTTGATGAAGAATCCTTTTAGGAAATGGTAAAAAACAATGTTTTAAATTGTGTATTAATGATCGTTGGAACGGTGTCTGCCTCGTGCAGCACCGATACCACCGGTTATGAGGTTGATAGTCTACCGCCTTACTCCATTTATAGTACCGGAGTTAAAGAGTTTTCAGGTGTTTGCTACAATCAAGCCAAAACGGCTTTGCTTGCAGTAAGCGATTTGGGTGGAATTTATGAGATAAACTTTGACGGAACCACTCGTCAAGAATTACCATATAAAGGTAATAATGACTTTGAAGCGATTACAATGAACCCTCAAACCGGTGAGATTTATCTTGCAGATGAGAGGGTGAACAAAATATATAAACTGACTTCTGCCAATACTACTACATTGACTGAGATTGTAGCAATTAAAATATCAGGAGCAATAGCTAATAAAGGTTTAGAGGGCGTGGCTTACGGGGCGGACACTTTGTATATTACCAACCAGACATCTCCAGCAATACTGATTAAATATGCCCTGAAAACTGGTGTCGAAATTAGGATACCCATTCATTTCGCCACTTTTCTTTCGGATATATGTTATGATGGAACAGATCATTCTCTTTGGATACTCGATAGTAAAAGGAAGCGGGTTACTCATTGTAGTGTAGATGGCGAGGAGATAGCCTCACAATCTGTGGATATGATAAAGAAACCGGAAGCTTTGTTGGTAGATAGCACTAAAGGAGGTATGTGGATAGGTTGTGACGGAACAGGAAAACTGTATAAAATTACGCTTGAAATTTAGAATAATATATTATAATTATAGTTGACTTGAATCATGGAAGAAAAGAAAGATGTCTATTTTGATCCACTGGATATGAATAATTACCGCGTGGAGAAATTGCCGAAGATGGAGAAATCGGGATTTGAGAAGTGGCTTGCTCGATTAGGTGGTCCCTTATCAATTATTGCTTTTATTTTGCTTTATTGTTTTATCGATATCTCCTTTTTGGATAATTTGAATCCTGAAACGCTTACAGGGGGGGCAGTAAAGCGGTTAGCGGAATTGGGACTTGATAATTTTACGCGTATTAATTACGCTATGGTTGCTATTTTTGTAGCTGCTATCATACTTTGGATTACTGAAGCTGTACCCAATTATCTAACTTCGCTTCTTTTGATTTTGGCTATGGTACTACTTAATGTTACTACTGATAAAGTAGCCTATGCACAATTGGGGCATCCTGTAATGTGGCTTAATATTCTCTCGTTTGTTTTGGCAAGCATGCTTGTCAAAACTAAGGTTGCGAAACGTTTTGCGCTATGGTTTGTCATTCGGTTCGGAAAGAACTCTACTTGGGTAATCTTTAGTTTTATCATTATCAACGTGGTACTTTCAGCTTTTATATCTGCTACAACAGCTAAAGCAACTATCCTGCTGCCAATATTTATGGTAATTGCTGCTATATATGGTGCGCGTGGTGGGGGACATCGGAACAATTTCGGGCGAAATTTGGTATTGCAAAACCTTTTTCAAATTAATGTCGGAGCCAGCGGTTTTCTTACCGGTTCGGGTGCCAATTTACTTGCGGCATCATTGATTGCCGGGTCTATCGGGCAAGAGCTATTCAGTTATCAGGATTGGTTTGTAGCTGCGTTTCCGCTCGCAATGATTATTATCCTGATAGGATGGTTTGTGGGCTCCAGAATTATTTTCCCATTGAAACCCGGCGAAGAAGTTCCCCAAATTGCCGGCGGGATGGAATATCTAAAAAAAGAACTTGCGTCAATGGGGAAAATGCAATTTCAGGAGTATAAAGCTATTGCTATTTTTGTTGGGGTACTTGCTTTGTGGGCTACAGACAAGCAACATGGTATTGACCAAACGGCTGTTGCCTTTATTGGAGCAGTTATTGCATTATTACCCAGAATTGGTATTGTGAAATGGAATGATGTGGACATACCTTGGCATCTGATGATTTTCTCTGCCGGGGCTTACACGCTTGGAGCAGGACTTGACGCGACGGGATTACCTGTGACTATGGTGGATGCTGTCTTCAATCATTTGGGACTGGATGCTGCTACTCCTTTTTGGGTGGTATATCTAATTCTTACCGCTATGATGCTTTTCAGCGCACTTTTGTTTCAATCAAAAACAATGAGAGCACTTATTTTTATTCCTATCGCCATAGGGGTATCGCAAAAATTCGGTTATCCCATTATGAGCCTCTCTTTTCCATTAGCATTACTTATTGAACATGTATATGTGTTGCCTTTTAATAGTAAACCTGCTGCACTGCTTTATACGACTAATCAGTATAGTATTTTAGATGCATTCAAATTTGGCTTTACTATGATGTTGATTACTTGGGTGATGATAATTATATGGGGAGAAACTGTGCTAAACTGGTTAGGATATACCGATGGTTTATTTTTTTAATAAGTATATCATAATAAAAGGAGTTACTGATGATTGAAATTACAGCAAAGGTGCATGATAAATTTTCTATTGAGTTTAAAGTTGGCTTTATTGTACGACGTAAGCTTAAACTGAATGATTTCGCAATAAATACATGGATATTTATTCCTAATAGTTTGGATATAAACCCGCTGACATATAGTAAGAACCAGTTTTATCGGGATGTGAAATCAAATATCAGGCTCATTACACCTGTTTTTTTGCTAAGAGAAATATCGATAGGCAGTGCTATACCTTTGCATAATTTAGAAAAAATATTTCATACAGTAGCTTCAAATCCAACACGTACTAATATTCGTGAGTATGAATATCAAATTAGAATGTTTACGGCTATCTTTAAGAGCGCTATTCGAAATGAAGTCATACATCTTTTGAATAATACTATTGAGGAGGATATGGAATATTTGGTGAGTTCTTATCTGGAGAGCATTAAAGACATAACCACTAAATACCGTGATTTACGCCGGATAATCAATGTACCTACAATATCACCGGAGATACTGGATTATTACTTTTTCGGTGATGAATTTATAAGTGATTCTGCTGAACAAAGTTCCTGTCGCATTATAAGATTTCTTGAAATTCGAAATAAAAAGAAATATGGTAAGTCTATTGGGATGCTAGCTGATTTCTGGCGGAAAGAGATTGTCTATAAGAGAGAAAAGGGCTACATCGTAGTAGATAGAAATAGCCCGACACGGAACAGAGAGTTTATTTTTAGAAGAGGAGTGCTAAAAAAATATGTAGAAAGTGATCTTTTCTTGCAAGCACGAAAAAAAAAGGATGGAGTTTTAGTAGAACAAATTTATTATAGCATAGCAGCCGGTCTTTCTATGATTTTTGCTACAGCCGTGGCTTTTTCGGTTCAAATGAAATATGGTAACTTCACTATGCCATTATTTGTGGCTTTGGTAGTTAGCTATATGCTTAAAGACCGGATAAAGGAATTGATGCGGTTTTATTTCGCACATCAATTAGGTACACGTTATTTTGACCATAAAACGATAATTTGTATAAAGGATACTCCCATTGGCTGGAGCAAAGAAGCGATGGACTTCATTACCGATGATAGAGTGCCACGCGAAGTAATGGATATCAGAAGCCGTTCACCATTGCTTGAAGCCGAAAACCGAACTATGGATGAGAAGATACTGCTTTATCGTAAATTGGTTCATATAGACAGAGAGGAAATCGGTAAGAATAGGGATTATCCAATAGCAGGGATTAATGATATCATGCGGCTGCATCTTACCCGGTTTATGCAAAAAATGGATAACCCAGGTGAATCATTATATTTGCTGGATGAAAATGATTCAGCTTCTGTTATCCAAGGAGAAAAAGTGTACTATCTAAACATTGTTATGAAATTTCAATTTGATGATCAGGTTGATTATAAACGTTTTAGAGTAGTTCTTACCCAATCGGGTATTACTGAATTGGAGGAGCTTAAGTAACCAATTTGAGTCATAATGTAAATTGTAGTAGGTATAGATATAGCATTAACGTTGTTGATTGTCTTTGTATGTTGCTATTGCAATACGAATAAAAGCAATTAAACCTATAAGAGCAGTTACGAATATTGTGCGTATTGTTAAACTCATATCAAAGGATTGTAGAATAATACCGATAATGATACAACCAACTATTGATAATATAATTATTTTTTTGTTCATCTTTATTTGAATAGTATATTACCGAACACCGCTATCTGGAGCCAATGATCGGCATCGTCTGATGTACAGGCATGCATTTGAACTCGGTGTTTAAAATCATTGTCGGATTCTAATATGGATAATGATTTTTCTAACTTCCATTCCCATATGGGCACAGTATCTTTATTTTCCGCCACTAGGCTACCTATCCGGAATTTGACGTAAAGGGCCTTTGGCTTCTTTTTATTATATCTGCTATATTGATACTCTTTATTTGGATACAGGTTGTTTTCTACGATAGCCCATTGGCAATGATTGTTGATAAGTTCTATTAATTCCTTATAAATATCGATATTCATACTTGTATTCTGGTTTAACTGTTATACAAATCATTTTGAGAAGGCAGCTTTCATGATATCAATGTTAGAAAAACATGATAGGTATCTTCAAAATCGAAATTGAAACGTTCTATCATTCGTTTTTTTTCATTTGATATTTCGCTAAACATAATTTCTAATGAACTAAAAATGGTTAAGTAAATTGTATCACAAAGCCCTTGTTTGCCCGTTGTTGCTGAAATCCTCACCATGCGTTCCATTTCAGGATTAGAAATACTACAGCAGGTACAGGGGGATAAGTCAGTTTTGGAAGGGGAGAAGTTATATAAAATAAGCATATCGGTTTGTTCTTCTAAAATATCCAAAACTTGATTTAACGTTAATGGCACATCAAGATGATATGCGTATTTTTCCCATTCTTCAAGATGTTCTATTTCTATTACACTTTTCGTATCGAAGAATTCTGGCATTGTTAGTTTGGCAATACTTTCAAATTTTGCTCTTTTCAATGTAATCATCATATCCTTTTTTATCATCGTTTCTATAAAAATTATTGATTTTTTTTCTGTGTATGCAGATTGATATTTTTGTAGTGTATATAGGGGGATTAGTTAGGGAAAATAGCTTCCCATTAGGTGATATTCCTTATAGTTTGTAAGGAGTACAGGGATTCCCTACTTTTATACCTATTATCAACAAAGCATTTAATGGATAGTATTGAATACCTTGAAGAGGTGTAGGCTGTCTTTTGACAAATTTAAATGTGTTGGCAACGTATTGTATATAAATAATAAGATTCATATTTTATTTGATTGATAATGATAAATGTAGGATTTTGTATTCTTTGAATACTATTTCTCTTAGTAAAAGTATGAATTATGAATTTTAATATAATATTGATTGCAGGTGCTTTAATGATATTTATAATATCATACATTAAGGTGTTTTTATTTATTGTACTTCACTTGTGTCCGGTATTGAATTTTACAGTGTTTTAATTATTAGTGCTATTTATCATGGGGCATCTTCATTTCCAATATGGTTTTATGGCTTATTGGTTCATACTCGAATATTAGGGTATTAGGAACGATGCATAGCTGACATCAGGCATGTAGATAATATACAGTGCTAGAGCAGTAGGAGCTAGCTTCGTTTGCGCTATACAGAATGCTTATCACATTTATTTAGTAGTAGTCATTCTTAGTGGGAAAGAGTTTGCTATCTTCTTGATCAGAAAAACTTGAATTTAGATTTAGTTATTGTCATTTTGACTTCAGGAGTGACTTGGCTGTCACCTGAGATGCAGTCGAACAATTCGGTGGGCATTTGCGAGAAGAAAAAATAGGGGATAGCCAATCCCGGAAATTTATCTTCTCTGACCTTGTACAAACTAGAGAATTCAGCAAGAGTGCTGTATATGGTTTTACCTCCGATATGGTAGCTTATATCAGTTCCGTTTATGGACGCAATCCTTGCAGTCTTGAATGGTGGGTTATTAGGCGTTGGATGGATGGAGACATAGGAGTCTCCTACTTGCATGGCTGTAGTTTTCGGGCGGAACGGGTTAGTAATCATCCATGTGTTATATTCTGTTATGACTGCAAGTTGTTTCCTGGCTCTGGTGAGCGCTACATACAGGCATCTCCGTTCTTCTTCGATGGCGTCAATTCCGTTTTTTACAGCGATGTGCCCAGGATAGTTTCCAATAGTCATGTCAATGACATAGCAATAATCAGCTTCCAATCCTTTAGCGGAATGAATGGTGGAGATAACAACTGTATCGTTCAAAGATGCAGTACAGTCTATGTTGGAGTCGAGTAGGTAATCGTTGATGAATCCGTTGACGGATCTAGAGTTCGATGCGACATCAATTAATGCTGCAAAATCCTTCGTCCTGCGTTCCCAATCCTTGGCGTATTTGTCTTTGAGCGTGCCGCTCATCGTCTTTATGATGCCGTCTACGCATGATGATGGGCTAGCTGTCTGGAGTAAGGCATCTTTTATCACCTTTGCTGGTAGTGCAAATGCCTCTATTTTCATGATGGCTTCCGCTTTTTCCAACGCACTCTTTTGCGTAGTCATTTCCTCTATCGCTTTTCTGACCTTGACTTTGCCGATACCCGGCCACAGGCAGAGGTAGCGCATCCATGCGAGTTCATCCTCTGGGTTTACGATGATTCGCAAAACGGACATGATATCTCTGATATGTGCCGACTTCATCAAGGATATGCCGCCAAACATGACATATGGTATCTGGTTGGCTAGGAATGTTGCTTCGACTTGTTTTGCCTGATAGGCATTTCTAGCTAGTACCATATGTTCTGAATATTTTATACCTGCATCAATATGCTTTAAAATTTCATTTTTTATGAAGATAGCTTCTTCTTTTTTGTTATTGACAAATACAAGGAGAGGGTTCTTTCCAGCTTTTCGCGTTGCGATTAATTTTTTGTCGTATTGCAAAGGCGATAACTCTAGCAGATGGTTGGATACGTTCAGAATGGCTTGTGAACTTCGGTAGTTCCTGACTAGTTTCATCACAACTGAATCGGGTACACGCTGGGTGAACGAATGTATTGAATTGAAATCTGCTCCTCGGAAATTGTAGATGGACTGTGCATCGTCACCGACACAGAACAAATGGCATGAAGGCATGAAAATCTCAAGTAACTTCCATTGAAGCGGATTGGTATCTTGCATCTCATCCACCAAAATATGCTCATACATTGAGGTCACTCTAGAACGCAGTTCTTGGCATTGATTTAGAGTGGTAACCACTATGGTAAGGATGTCGTCGTAATCCATATAGGAATGTGTCTTTTTATATTCCTCATAGGATTGGATAATGTTCTCAATCTTGTCGATATCGTTTATCAACACTTCCGCCTTCTGTTGATTATTATGCAATGTCTTGTATATTGCATTGTGCATTCCGCGCTCTGTATTCAGCTGATAAGATCGTATAGATAGTATGTCTGAGGCTTTGATATCATAGGGTAGTTGAGGCGTGTATTTGTCAAGAATGTGTTTCACTATGACTTCCTGATCATCAACGTCGATGACCGTCCATCTACTCATGTCGAAAAAGGAAGGATTAGAGCGTATTATTTCGAGACACCATCCGTGAAATGTTGCACCTTGTGGTGATTTCTTTATACCAGAGCCTATCAGTAGCTTTTCTGCCCTCAAAGCTATTTCACTTGCTGATTTTTTTGTAAAAGAAATTATTTTGATGCGTGCCGGAGAAATACCGTTTTCAATCAGCCATGCAGCTCTTGATACAATGGTAGTAGTTTTTCCTGTTCCTGCTCCAGCAAGTAATAGTAAGTGTTTTCCAAGGTAGGTGACTGCTCTTTTTTGTTCTTTATTAATCTTGTTTAGTTGCATAATTATATTGTTGATTTCTATACAAATATACGAAAAAAGGATTATATATTAAAGACTTTTTCTATAACTATTGTGAATATAAATTAATCATATAATCGAGATTTTGCAGCCTTATTTTATGTATGAATCTGCTGTGAAAAGAGCTCTTACTGTTTGAAATAGAGGCATGATTAAAATGTTTTTTTTGTGAAAATTATTCTAGGTTGTCACTTATCTCCAGACTGAAGGTGTCAATGAGCAATTGTAGGGAAGGGGTGCTTTGGAGGAAATTCTTGAGTGTCGCCTCTTGCAGGGATTGCTGAAGAAGGATATCTGCAATATCGATGCCAGCGTTCCATTGTTCATCACTAGTTTTTCGCTCCAATAGGTTTGAGATACTGATGGAGTAGTTTTCCGCTTTGAGCTTCATATAAAAGAGATACCATGTGTCGTAAGCTTTTGAGTCCGGGAACAGGCATATTCTTCTTTCGCGAAGAATATGATATCTTGAGTTCAAACAACCATTCTTACCACCGCAGGCTATCCAGACGAAGTCTTGCATATATGCGGCACTTACGATTGCAGATTTTTCACTTTCGACAATACCTACAGTTTTGTTGGGGTATAGATTTAGTAGGTGTTCACCGAAGAAGCACTGCTTTAAATGGAATTCTGTATAGCCCAGTTCGGTATGAGCCCAAACAATTCTACTATACCCTTCCTTGATGCGATGTCCGTTGGTTTTGTTGTAGAGCATGATTTTAGCTGTACGTATCTCCCCATTGAGAGTGACTTGCCAGAAGACAGTTGCCGCTCCTTGCCATTTTTTAGAGGTACCGACATTGTATTCCCGAAACAGGCTGGTTGTTGTTTCTTTTCCGATTTTATTACGGAGGAAAAGGAAGAGATTGTTCTGGTTATACCATTTGTTGGCACATGAAATTTGCATAATTCTTTTTTCGATGCAGCTGGCTTGTATGGGCTGTATCAGACGAGGAACGAGGGGAACCGGATGATTGCCAGAATCATTGCCTGTGTTCATCAGATCCTTTAGTGCTTCAGGGTTGTCCCTAAAGAAAATGGCAGGTGGATAGTGGTAGGCGCAATTGTTGGCTCTGTTACATTTTCCTACATACTCGGGAAAAATGAATGTGCCCATTAAGTCAATGTAACGGGTGAACTCTCTCTTGTGACCACAACAAGGGCAGGTGTATCTGTTCTTTTTGGACCGGTCATATCTTTCTAATACGAATCTGTATATGTTCATGATTTTGTAGGTATTCTGCGGAAATTGCCAGAATTGCCAATTTCGCCATGATTCATTTATAAATTATACATCTTTTTGTAAATACCATGTTTCTGCTTGCTGAAAAGCCGTTCAGAACGCTGACTATCTCCGATGAATCTGTCAAATGTCCGTGCTGGCATACCGTTCTGTATAGCGATCTCTTTGCCAATTTTAGTCTCAAATTCTTCTGGTAGGGCTGCATATACATTTCTTTCCAGTTCTGTGAGATGGATGTCGTTGTCTACAAAGAAATAGAAATAGATTCTGTAGAAAACCTTCCTGAAGTATTCAATTAGGAGAATAGCTCTTTGCACGCTCACTAAATCTATCTGCTTCATTTCCGCTTCTCCGTTTCTCCATCGTTCTGTTTGTATAATGAGGCATAGTCTGCCCAAGGCGGTACTGAGTTTTCCGAAATAGCTTGCCAGTATACCATTGCCGTTTCCGTTCATTTCATTAATCATGTCTATGTTATTCTGTTTCCACTCCATGAATTTGGTTTTGGCTTCTTTAGATAGTTTCAGATTTTTAGGAATGACATTGGTTTCTTTGCTATCGTACATGGTTTTTAGATTGAGAATTTCTTCAACAAAGGAATTCCACCAGTTTAACTCTTGTTCGGGTACATCGTCATCGTCTGCCAATTCCAATTTTTGGTCAAGCGGATAGGCGAACAATAGCCGGGACATGAAACCGTTTTCTGTCTTATCACCATCAATCAGGTGTTTGAGCTGTTCTATCTGTGTACCTCCGATAACGGAAATCAGAGGTTCTGTCACAACAATATTGAAATCCTCACCTTTACGATTGTAGATGATATCGCTGTGATTGTATCTCTCATTCCAAAAGGTACTCTCGTCCATTCCTTTGGAATAGCGCATGGAGTTTTTTGTCCATCTGGTAATCTCGTCCTGGTATAGAAGCATTCCATTTTTGGAACATTCGAGGGCATAGACCAGCCATTCTAATGTGTAATCCTGTGTAATGAAATATGATTTTCGAGGTGGCTTGGGCTTTTCCAGTCCTTCTTTGTCTTTAGTATTTTCATATTTTTCAAGCTTCTGATAGAAGGCTTCCAACTCTTGATTGTATTGTAGAGCTACTTCGCGATTGTGTAGTAATAAGGGTTTTAGTATAAGACGCGTAGGAGGTGTCTTTCCTATGGAAGGGTAGCCTACCATTACATAAAACAGTCCCGGGTAGTCATGGAAGGTGTTGTTTATTTCAATCCGGAAACGTTTGCCCATGGCCACACCGATGGCACAAAGTATATTGATTCCGAGATAATCCTTCTTGAACCGTAGATGCTTGTGAATAGACAATATAAATTGTCTGGTCCTGTTTGAAAATGCTTCAATCGGAAACTCCCCCAGTTGAAAGTCATCTTTCATGAATCTTGCTTCCGCAATAATGTCTTGAGGCGTAACAGGAGCGTTCTCTGTTATTGGATCTCTTTTCATTTTTTTCCTATCTATTGTTGTTGGTCCAGTATATTTAATGGCTTATATACCTTTGTCGCCCATGTCTTGGGTATTTTGGAACTTTTTCCATTCTAGCAACTCAGTTTTACTGAAACGCAACCTGTTCCCGATTTTATAGAATGGAATGGTTCTGTTACATGTATAACGATAGATGGTACTTTGACTTTTCTTAAGAAGAACGCTTGCTTGTTTGATATCGATTTCGTCATCACTGTCTAGGTAGGGTGATGAATCACTCCCGATTTGCTGTTCCACTTGAACGGACATCATATTGATCAGATGTTCTACTGCTTGTGGTAAATTGTCGTGGGTGACTTTCCCGAATTTTTCAATGTTTATCATTTTACTACATATTGGTTTATGCAGCAAAGAAATGCAAAGATTTAGTGATGATAATTCATCATCATTAAATCTTCAATTAATTAAGATGCCTTAATATTGTGGTTCCTATATGACTGAAATGCCTGCTTTGTTATGTGGAACTTGTTCTATGAAATAATTCTTTGATTATGTGGCATTTCTTTCTTAATCTTTTTTACGAACTCCGATATTGGGTTGTTGCTGTCCGCAATTCTGTATAAAGGAATGATGGAAGAACCGGATATTCGGGTGGAGTTACCATAGAGGGATTGTGAATCATAATCTTTCAAATTCATAAAGTACGTGATGTATTTGAAGTAATCTATCTGTTTTAGCTTTTTGTAATAGCTCATGAGTTCTGAAAGATTATGAAAAAAATGGGCAATATCTTGCATGGACAGGTATTCCGGAATTGCTACACGATTGGTAAGTGAGATGCTTCTCTGATCATTGATGAAGAACTCGAATGTACTGCGTTTTATTATGTTGATGTCATTTTCTGTATAGAAGGGAGTGAGGGTTGATGTTATATATCCATCGAGGAATAACCATACTTTGTCGTATAACTCTTTGTTGTACTGGTTTATATGGTCTTTAAGTGCTACTTTAGATTTAGCTTGTTCTATACGATGAAGGCTAGAGATGTTTTGGGTTGGTGGGGATATTACTTTTTCTACTGCTTGATGGGTTTCAAGATAAGTTTTTAAAATTTCAGATTTAGCTTTATGAACTTTGTTGAATACAGTAGAATTGTGTTTCTTTGATAATTCATAGAGTTCATTGTATAACCATGTCATATCATTGGTGTGATTCTCTATTAACAGACAGTATTCGTCAATGATTTTTTTACGTGCCTCATTGATTCTGAGAATAGTGAGGAAAATTATGAAGCTAATAGATACAAGGGGGATGATATAAAACTTTAAGTACCATGGAATATCTGGTAATGTGGCACATGCCAACCAAATAACACAATGTAGTTGTGGCATAATGGAGAAGGAGATTAGTGATTTAATCATATTTTTGCATTTGAAGATTGTGGAATCATTCAGAATTTTATGGGTTTGGACTTACGTTTGTGATTTGAGAGTATCTCTTGGCGTAGTTCTTCTGCTTGTTGAATACGTGAGCTTTTACGTCCGGTCTCTAACCACTGAACGAGTTCGTCCTTATAAAGATAATAGCGTTTCCCTTGCTTAATGGAAGGGATACTACCGTCAACTAATTTCGCGTAGAGTGTAGGCTTAGGCATCATTAAAAAATTGCATGCTTCATCGGTATTCATTAAAACATGGTCATTTACTTTAGGATCCTGTTGTACGTTGTTTGCAAGAATGAGCTTTTCCAACTCTTCTAATTTTGAATAAATAAGGGATATGACCCTTGGCATGTCATTAAAGCTAATTTCGTCCATTATTTTATTGATTTTAAACAATACAAAGAAAATCGATGATTTAGTACAGAGCAACGCATTGATACTGATAAGTGAATGATAATTAACTGGTATTGACTGTGTTCTTCTCTTAGGTTACATAAAATAAATGAAAAATGATTAGTGAACTGTAGGAAGTCCTACTTTAGGCAGAACTTTTTGTTTAATCTTCTTTGAACTGAAAACTATCAGCTTTAGGTATATTGATTTTGATGGAGCATTTGCCGTCTTGTCTCAGAGTTTGTTGTAGTGTGGATAATGACAGATGTTTTAGTTCCTCTTGGAATACATTTTTTATGAAATATGCTTTGCTGTCACCTTTGTAACCAAGGCGTGTGCCAATGTTCCAACCAAAATGGCGTAAATCAAGGCTGTTTAATTCTCCGTTGGTTACTACCGGTTCCATTGTGATCGGTTTTTCGTTCTGTATATAGAGTCGTATGTTGTTGCATAGTTTTTCAAAATTAACCGAATCCATGTGTGAGGACATCTTTTTTATTGTATATTCAATAAAGATTTTGAGCTTTTCTTCCCTTTCCTTCTTCGCCAACTTGGATTTTGCATCGTTGGCTTTTTGTATATTTTCTTGTGAAATGAACTGGAAGACAGCTTTTGAGGGTGATCGTTTTGTCATTAGGTTTGATGACAGACTTTTATTATTGCGTTTCCATACGGAGCATACAATGGTAAAAAGGTAATATATCATGTTTTGCACAATGATATAGGAAAAACTTAATAAGATAAAGCTGATGATAAAAACTGTAACTTTAACAAAACTGTCATCGCTGAAATCATAGCTTACTTGGAGGGCTGTAATAGACGCTATGGCTAAAAAAACAACATGTGGCAGACCCCAATAGAGTATTCTCTTTTCGCAATTATTGATCATACTATATAGCTTTATTTATTTGTAATGATAACAATTCAAAGATATACTGTTGATATGTAAAGACCTCGTACTAATAGTTACTCTTAGATATTATTATGAAATCGTACTTATGATGTATGATTTTTACTTTATTGGACGAGGTCAGTTTGAATGTTATGTGAATAATGTCTTATTGTCGGATTCCCGTTTCTTGGCATCGACCAAATCTGCATATGCTCGTGCTAGCCCGATAAAGCTTTTCGATGATATGGATAAGTTCATCGAAGCAACGCAGGATTTAAAATTAGTTCTTTAATCCTATTACAGGAAGTGGGTATAATCCTGAAATAAAATATGCAATAGACCGCGATTTTTTTCATATCTTTGCATACTGAACAATCGAGTTTATATTGTATCTTTCTTCTCAATGTCTTATTCCGCTACTTCTTCGCGGAATTTCCCATCGTTAAAATCGATATCAAAATCAGCTTACTTGTTTATAGTATTAACAAGTTGCGAAGGTGTGTAAAACAATATCGTGACATATTTTTACAAATAAAATGAAATCATTTTTTATTGGAAACCTGGAAGTTAAACTTCCCGTTATTCAAGGTGGGATGGGGGTAGGCGTTTCCCTGTCAGGATTAGCTTCGGCTGTCGCTAATGAAGGTGGCATAGGTGTCATATCATGTGCCGGATTGGGGCTGATCTATCATAAATCGCATGGGGATTATTTAAGTAAGTGTATTTCCGGACTGAAAGAAGAAATACAAAAAGCCAGAGAGAAGAGCAAGGGCATAATTGGCGTAAATATCATGGTTGCCCTGACTAACTATGCCGACATGGTAAAAACCTCGATTGCCGAAAAAGTAGATGTAATATTTGCAGGTGCAGGTCTTCCTTTCGATTTACCCTCTTTCCTGGCTGGCAGCAGTAAAACAAAATTGGTTCCTATCGTTTCCTCCTCACGTGCCGCCAAGATTATATGCGACAAATGGAAAAATAATTATGGTTATTTGCCCGATGCCATTGTTGTAGAAGGACCTAAAGCCGGAGGACATTTAGGGTTTAAGGTAAATCAGCTTGAGGATGAACAATATTCTTTAGAGCACCTTATTCCCGAAGTAGTGAGCATAGCTAATTCATATAAAGATGAAAAAAATATACCTGTAATTGCTGCCGGAGGAATTTCTTCGGGAAAAGATATACTTCATTTTATCGAAATGGGTGCTTCGGGTGTTCAAATGGGTACTCTATTTGTTACCACCAATGAATGTGATGCTTCCGATACATTTAAAAATGTCTTTATAAACGCAAAAAAGGAAGATATAAAGATTATACAAAGTCCGGTAGGAATGCCGGGAAGAGCTATCGATGGCGAATTTATCCAAAGTGTGGAAAAAGGTAATGAAACACCAAAGAATTGTCCTTTCCATTGTATTAAGACGTGTGACTACACGAAGAGTCCTTATTGTATTGTTCAATGCCTCTATCAGGCTGCAAGAGGCAATATGAAAAAAGGCTATGCATTTACAGGAATTAATGTACATTTGTCTGAGAAAATATCAAGTGTAAAAGAAGTTATTTCCAATTTGAAAGCTGAATTTTTGAATGCTAAGTTGGAAGGAGGAGTATAGATGCGGAAATTAATTGCATATCCTCTTTCTACTATTTATTATCTGTTGTTTGGATGTACATTGGTTATCTTTCATGCGATTCAATGGGTGTGTTTTAATTTATTTGGATATAATGCACACAAAAGAAGTGTGGATGTATTGTATTTCTTTCTTGTAGCCAATACATATATTTTAGGAATAAGGTATAAAATAGAAGGATTGGAGAAACTCCCGGCGGATACCCCCCTGATTATAGCATCCAATCATCAAAGCCTCTATGATATCATTACAATTGGGTGGTATATGCGAAAAGCGCATCCTAAGTTCATCAGCAAGATTGAATTAGGTAAAGGTATTCCAAGCATTTCGTACAATCTGAATCATGGTGGATCGGTGCTTATTAATAGGAAAGATGCGAAACAATCTCTGTCCGCCATCCGTGAAATGGCCCAGTATATAGAGACGAATAAACGCTCGGCAGTAATATTTCCCGAAGGAACGAGAAGTAAAACAGGCAAGCCACGGCCATTTGCTGAAAATGGTTTGAAAATTCTTTGCAAATATGCACCTTCCGCATATGTTGTGCCTGTAACAATCAATAACTCGTGGAAAATGACGAGATGGGGTTCTTTCCCTCTGGGTATAGGGAATAAACTCGAATTTATAATTCATGATCCTGTCCCCGTAAAAGATATGCCCTTTTCTGAACTTTTTAAAAAGACAGAACTGGTTATAACTCAGGCTATCAATTGACATAAGACAATTGGTACTTCTTTCAATTAATGCTGTTTCATTGATTATAAAATGGTAAAACTTCATAAGAAATACTGTTTGTAACAGTTTAATATAGGCTCAATAATATTTAATTCTTTAAATGTTATTGAGCCTGTTAAGGGCTATAAACGAAAAGGGATATACAACTCCTACACCAATACAACAACAGTTTATCACTCCTGCCCTTGACAATCGTGATATCTAGGGATTGGCACAAACTGGAACAGGTAAAACAGCTGCCTTTTCACCCTCGATCATACTACAGTTGTATCTGAATAAAATCGCGGAAAAAATGTGGGTGTGGGAGACGCTTACGACCGATCATGTTTCTCCAACCTGAATCTATAATGTGTGCGTGATTTTGTAGGTATTCTGTAGAAATCGCCAATTTCGCTGGAATTGCCAAGCCTGTTTCTCCGTTCAGCATATCTAAATAATGATCTGGAGTAGAGGAATTCAAATTGCTGAAATTGCCAATTTCGCCATGATTCATTTATATATTAAACATTATATCGCATAAGATTTTAGGATATTAATAATCAGTAATCCTATTCCTTATTCTGTATAACTCCTATTATATATCTTTCTGTAAATGTCCTAAATCATGGCTGTTTAATTCTTGTTTGTTACTTCCGATGCATTTTGATCGTTTTTTTGTTCTGTATATAAACTCGGATGTCGCTACATAATTTTTCAAAACTAACCAAATCCATTTTGCGTACATCTTTTTTGTTGTGTGTTCGATGCAAAAATGAGTTCTTCTTTATTTGTCAACTTGGATTTTACATTGTTGGCTTTTTGTATATTTTCTTGTGATATGAGTCGGATGACAGTTTTTGAGGGTGAACGTGCTATCGCTAGGTTTGATGACGGACTTTGCTATTTCGCTTCCATACGAAGCAAACAATGGTAAAAAGGTAATATATCATATTTTGCACCATGATATAGGAAAGGCTTAATAAGATAAAGCTGATGATGAAGACTATAACTTTAACGAAATAGTCATTGCTGAACTCATAGCTAACTTAGAAGGCTGCAATAGACGCTATGGCTAAAAAAAGATGTGGTAGCCCCAGTTGAATATTTTCTATCACAATTATTGGTCATACTACATGGTTTTGTTTATTTGTAATGATAGTAATTCAAAGATGTGTAGCTCTTATGTAAAGACCTCGTACTAATAGTTACTCTCAGATATTATTATGAAATCATACTTCTTGATGTATGATTTTCTTTTCTATTAGACGAGGTCAGTTTAAATGTTATGTGAGTGATATCTTATTGGCGGATTCCCGTTTCTTGGCGTCGACCAAATCCGCATATATTTGAGTAGTGGAAACATTCTTATGTGTGAGCATCTTGGAGACGGTGTAGATGTCGGTTCCGGCTGCAATCTGTAATGTTGCATAGGTATGACGGAAACAATGGAATGTGATGTGTTTTTTTATACCGGCTTCCTTTAACCACTCTTTTAATGGTTCTTGTATCATGCTTCTATTCATACCCTTGAAGATGTATCCAGTATTTTTGTCTCCGCATAGCGATATTGCTTCATCACTAATGGGAAGTACGGCTTCTGTTTGCGTCTTTTGGGAACGAAGACGTATGGCTAATCCACCGTCAGAAAGCTGTTCTATATCTTCCCATTTTAATTTAAGGATATCGCTGATACGCAAACCTGTGAAACATGAAAAGAGTGATGCTGCTTTTAATACAGGAAATTTGCATGGGGTATTGTTCAGCCTTTTCACTTCTTCCAATGTCAGATATTCCTTGCGGATGTCTTCTGTCTCGATTCTTTCTAGAAAGTCGTTTACATTTTCTCGTATCATTTTGTCTCGATAAGCAATTTTGAGAAGACCGCGAAAGGTTGAAAAATAGCCAGCTGCAGAATTTTTCCCGAGTTTACGCTGATATTTTTGGTGCTTTAGCTTCTTGGCAGACAACAGATACTCACCAAAGTTCCGGCAGAGATCAACCGTCACTTCTTCAAAAGTACATTTGTAGTCAACAAATATACAAAAATGGGTATATACGAATTTCCATTTCTCATTCTTTTTATGAAGCATATTTCGGAAATAAGCAAGAAAATCGCCTTTCATCTTTTCTTTATCTAAAAAGTCGTATCTTTCATTTACAATTGATTCAAATCTTCTGCAACGTATTGCTTCAGCTTTTTTCATCATGGACTCATTAAAATCTTTTTGTGTCTTATTGATAGGCTTTTCATAAATGAAAATACTTAATGATTCGTGGCGACGAACTTTCATTGTTTCTTTGTCACGAACGCCAGGATAATAATCTAAATAAAGAGAAAGCATTCCATTCTTTATTGCTCTTGTGCGCAATGTTACAGTTTTACATATTGTCATACTCTATAATATTTATGGTTACTAATTAATATTCTGTTTGCAAAAATCATAGATTAAAATCTACCGAACGAGTGTAATTTGATGATAATCCAAAAATAATTCATGGTTATTAATCATTTTTTCTTTTTCCTATAGTCTAGTAAAATTAGACTTTGATTATTTATATAAGTTTTCTATCTTGTCTTTTATTTGTATGCTAAATTTTTATTGTATTATGGGCAGAATTCTTTCTATATGTATATAAATGATAATAAATAGAGTGTACCTATTTTAGACCTAATCTTTCCAGCATTATTTTATCAAAATCTTCTTTCAACATATACATAGACTTCCCTTGATAATACTTCCGAATTTTGTTGAACCTGGAATAACTGTATATCTCATCACGTCTTAGGTTGAATTTCTCCATAACCTCAGTGACTGAGTAATAATTATCTTTATTGTCAAAACAATTGTTTTTCACCATGTCAATGTGGTCTTTGGAATAATAAGTTTTTCCATACACAATTTGGGTTGGGATATCATGACGGCTTGTAAAACTCCTTCGGGCATTAGGTGTCATCTGGTAGATTTCTTCAATTTCCTGACCGGATAACCATGCTTTGACATCATCTTGGAATTTGTATTTTGAGAAGAATGTGGTGACGGAAAGTCTTTCATAATAGGCAAATCCTTTGTAATTTATTTTGGGAATGTTATTTTCTCTCGCCAACTTACATACCGTTTTTTTACTCATAGTATACATTTTTGCAATTTCTTCAGCAGAATAATAACCTTGGGGCATAGCGTTTTCTTCTGCTTTGGGCTTGATGTTTTTTGGGGTGGAATTTACCACTTTGTTTTTCTGGTACGTACCATCCTTATGCTCTTTTATGATTCTATCGAACTCCACTCTCGATACTAAAGTTCTGCTGCCTTTCTTGCATCGGTCTATATTGTACTTGTTTACATAATAACTGATATTGATACTTGTTAATCCATACTTTTCTTTGATTTCTTTAAAAGTGTAGTAGTCGGGACTCACTTCCGTACTGCTTTCTTTCAATCTGTCAATATGTACTTTGGAATAGAACACAGCGTGATGCCTGTTTATACGTGGTATATTGTGTCTCATTGCATAAGTTGTGACGGCAGCGCGTGTCATGCCATATTTTTCCATTATTTGCTCCGGAGTATAATAAGCATCGTAATCAATATCTTCAATTAACTCGGCAAAGTGCTTGTCAATAGCGACTTTGTTGTAATAAACCCTACCTCCTTCTGCTATCTTTGGAATATCAAAACGCTCGCATCTGCGGTAGATAGTCTTCTTCATTATTTTATACTTTTCAATAATTTCATTTATGGTATAGTATATCGTTGCTTCTTTTCTGCCATAGCTCCGCTTTCTATAGGATGGTGCCTCATTGAACATTTTCTCCACGTCCGATCTGCGAATAATGGTTCTGGCTTTTAGTTGCAGAGCCCGGATCAGTCCGGAAATCATGTATCGATAGATAGTAGCACGACTTACCCCTAATAGTGTTGCAACTTCTGCCGGTGACAAAAAATCCTTGTTTCCAATACATCCAGTAGAAGGAAGAGGTTGTAAGTCTTCTTTTTCTATGTATTTTGCCAATCTCTCTTTTTTCTTTTGTTCTTTATACGCCTTGCCATTGCATGAATGGGAGCAGTAAAGAGTTGTCATTTTGTGCGCAATAAATGACTTCCCGCACCATATACATCTTTTCTGAATTTCCATATTTCGTCTCCTTTTAACTCGTCTATTTCGTCTCATACCGTCTCATATTTTCTCACAGCGTCTCATAGTGTGTCCAAAATAACATTTCACAGATTCTCATGGCGTCTCATGGTGTGTCTTTTATGTCGCCAAATGATGCCATATTTCGCCTGATATGATCTCGCGGTAGAAATACGGTACAAAAATAGAATTAATAATGATAAATAATGAAAAGTAAAGCAGAAGTGTTAAAATGGAAAAAGTCCTCAAAATGAGGACTTTAGTTGTGGTTAGTTATAGTTAGTTATGGTTGTTTATAAGAGGTCACTTGCCGATGCAGAAATGTTGAAATATATTTTGTAGCACCATATCATTCGTCACCTCCCCCGCGATGTCGCTCAAATGGAAGATGCACTCCCTGATGTCCTGGGCCACGAAGTCCCCGGAAAGATTGTTTGCCAATCCCTGTTGTACGCGTCCGATGGCTTCTAAAGCATGCGTAAGGGCTTCGTAATGGCGGGCATTGGTCACTATCACGTCGTTCTGGGTTATCGTAGGCAGATTGGCGGCGGCTATAAGTTTCTTCTGAAGCACATCCGTATTTTGCCTTTTCTTGGCGGAAATAAAAATACATTCGGCGTCAGGAATGATGGAAGAGGCCGCAGACAGCACCTCATCAGAATGAGCCGTGCCCAGCAAGTCCGCTTTGTTGAATACCAATATCAAATGCTTTCTTTCCAGGCGCGGAAGTATCTGCCCCGATAGCTGATTCATTTGCGACGTTGCGTCCGTTGCATCAATCATCCAAAGCACGATCTCCGCTTGTTCCAGTTTTTGGAACGTACGCTCTATGCCCAGACTCTCAATCGTATCATTGGTTTCGCGGATACCTGCCGTGTCAATGAAACGGAAAGTAATGCCGCCGATACTGGTCGTATCTTCAATCACGTCGCGCGTAGTGCCGTGAATGTCGCTCACGATAGCCTTGTCCTCGTTCAACAATACATTGAGAAGCGTTGATTTCCCGGCATTCGTTTCGCCGATGATGGCTACCGGTACGCCGTTTTTGATCGCATTTCCTACGCTGAACGAATGTACCAGTCGGGAAATGACCCCCTCGATATGATCCGCCAATCGGCAAAGCTCCGTTCTGTCCGCAAACTCCAACTCCTCATGGTCGCTGAAATCCAGTTCCAGCTCAATCAGTGAAGTGAAGTGTAGCAACTGGTTGCGTAGCTCCGTAAGCTCCTTGCTGAATCCGCCACGCATCTGGCTCATGGCAAGGCGGTGGGTGGCGGCAGATGAAGAAGCAATCAGGTCCGCCACGGCTTCGGCCTGGCTCAAATCCATCTTGCCATTGAGAAAGGCGCGTTGCGTGTATTCTCCCGGTCCCGCCAGGCGGCAACCGTGCTTGATGAGCAATTGCAAAACCTGTTGCAAGATATAGCTCGAACCGTGGCAGGTGATCTCCGTACTATCTTCGCCCGTGTAAGAGTGCGGGGCGCGAAACAGGCTGACAAGAACCTCGTCGATGATTTCCTCTCCATCGTGTATCTTCCCGAAAGTCAGTGTATAAGGTTTGCAATCCGCCAGTGTTTTACCGGATTTTGCCGGGGTGAAAATGCGGCTGGTGATACGAATGGCGTCCGCTCCTGAGACGCGAATGCTTCCGATTGCTCCTCCTTGAGCCGTGGCAATGGCACAGATGGTATCCTGATTCATCATAAAAATTGTTATTTGAGTTGCAAAGATAGCCTTTTGGGGTAAAAAAAAGAACGCGATTGTATATTACTTACTCTTTTTTATTACATTTGCTCAATTTTCGTAGCCTTTACATGATACACTTTGTTATTATGGCGCAAGACAAAATAAAAATGCATGATTCCGCTTCTCATACTACCGAGAAAGACGAGAACACGGAACTACTGAAAGAGAAATTATTGAAGGTCAACTCCGTTCTGGCTGCCCATCAAATTGCTCTCTGGGAGATAAATATCAATACCCTGGAGTGCACTTTCACTCAGGAATATTTCGAAAGTTTAGGCTTGGATAAAGTCGGCATCCGTTATCAGAATTTGGAAGAGTTCTGTAGCTTTGTGCATCCCGATGATAAGCATTTGGTGTCGTTGGAGGGCTTTCAAAAGAAATTGGATGGCTTTGATGAGTCCAATGTCTTACGGGTGCGTTGCGTAGGCGCGCATGGCGAAATAGTCTGGTTGGAGGACCACCTCTTATCTGTAGAGAAAGATAAAAGTGGAAATCCGGAAAGGCTCTTATGCTATACCGTGAACGTCACCGGGCAGTGCGAACGCGAAGCACACATATCGCGCGTGGAAGAGCGAAACCGGAAGATAATACAGGCATTGCCTGAATTTATATTTATTTTGGATCAGGATTTCTTCATCACCGACGTGTTAATGTCTTCTGACACCATTTTGCTCCATCCCGTTGAACAGCTACGGGGAGCGGACGGGCGCACCATCTATTCTCCCGAAGTCAGCGACCTGTTTCTACGGAACATACGTCAATGCCTCGAAGACGGGGAGTTGAAGGAGATAGAGTATCCCCTGGATGTGGATGATTGCGAAAGGCATTATTTCCAGGCACGCATCGCGCCGTTCGAAGATAATAAAGTGATGGCATTGATACACGATATCGGTGACAGGGTGCAACGCTCCAATGAACTCATCGAGGCGAAGCAACGGGCAGAAGAGGCCGACCGCATGAAATCGGTGTTCCTGGCCAATATGAGTCACGAAATCCGCACTCCTTTGAATGCTATCGTGGGATTCTCTGAAATCATAGCTTTGACGGAAGATGAAGTGGAGAAAGCCGAATACCTGAACATCATCCAGAAGAATAGCAACCTGTTGTTGCAACTCATAAATGACATTCTGGACCTTTCCCGCATTGAGTCGGGAAAATCGGAAATGAACTTCCAGTTGGTCGAAATGACCGGACTGATTGACGAAGTGGAGAAAGTGCATCGCCTGAAAATGAAAACGGGCATCCGATTGAATGTGATACGCCCCGATGAGGAAATCTGGATTATGGTGGACCGGAACAGGATTACGCAAGTGCTGTTCAACTTCCTCTCCAATGCCATTAAGAATACCCATGAAGGGGCCATCACCCTGGGGTTGGAGGTCTGTGGAGAATGGTTGAAGGTGTATGTAACGGATACCGGTTGTGGCATTGCGAAGGAGAAATTGCCCTTGATTTTCAACCGTTTTGAAAAGCTGAACGATTTTGTTCAGGGCACGGGTCTGGGGCTTCCCATCTGCCAGAGCATCGTGGAGAGATTGGGAGGAAAGATTTCCGTAGAGTCCGAAGTAGGAGTGGGGAGCACTTTCGTGATGACCCTTCCTTACCGCCAGTTTGTGTTGGGAGCGGATGGTGAACCTGTTGAAATCAATGCCCACGTAGAGCGAAGATCAGACGGCAGGAAGAAAATTCTGATAGCCGAAGATACGGAGTCTAACTTTATGCAGATAAACATTTTGCTGAAGAAGGACTACACCATTTCGTGGGTTACCAATGGCGAAGAGGCCGTAAATAGTTTCTTGCGCGAGTGTCCCGACCTGATATTGATGGACATTCGCATGCCGGTGATGAACGGTATTCAGGCTACGGAAAAGATACGTACCATCGACATCGATCTGCCTATCGTTGCGGTGACGGCCAATGCTTTCCTGATAGAACAACAACAAGCATTAGCCGCCGGATGCAATGATATTATTGCCAAACCATATACTTACGAAAGATTGAAGGAAACAATCATCAAGTATATTTGAGTGGGTGTTTCTTAAATTCTGTCCAGTACGGTTTTTATCAAAGTGTCAATCGTATTCTTGTAGCCCGTATTGGCTTCTTTAATCAACCGGTTGGCTATGACCATGCATACCGTGGTCGCCTTATGTCCCATCAGGCGGCTCAAACCGGCCAGTGCGGAGCTTTCCATCTCGAAGTTCGTAATGCGATAGCCATTGTATTCAAAGTTCTCGATCTTTTCATTTTGCTTCGGGTCGGCCAGCGGAATGCGTAGTTCGCGTCCTTGCGGGCCAAAGAAACCACCGGCGGCAATCGTTACACCACGTACCATATCGTCTCCGGCAATGCGCTCTATCAGTTCGGCATTGGCGTCGATCACGTACGGAGCAGGTGCGCACATATTCCCCGACCATCCCATGTGGTTCAGGAATGCACGTTCAAATGGCAGGTCGCACACTTCATTGCGCCCTGAATAGAAGTTCAGCAGGCCATCGAAACCAATGGACTTTTGCGAGCAGATAAATGTACCTACGGGCGTATTCGGTTGCAAACCGCCACAAGTACCGATGCGTACCAGTTCTAACTGGCGAAGTTGGGGCTTTTCTTCACGTGTGTTGAAGTCGATGTTGGCCAAGGCGTCCAGTTCGTTCATCACAATATCGATGTTGTCGCAACCAATACCCGTAGAAACCACCGTGATGCGTTTGCCCTTGTAAGTACCTGTAATGGTTTTGAACTCGCGGCTTTCCACTTCACATTCTTTATTCTCAAGGTGTGAGCCTACCAGTGCCACTCTGCCCGGGTCGCCCACCAGGATTACTTTGTCTGCCAGCCACTCAGGCTTTACGTGCAGATGAAAAACTGAACCGTCATCATTGATAATAAGTTCGGAAGATGCAAAATACTTTTTCATATTCTGGATTTTTGGGTTGATACGTTTATAAATAGAAAACGCCGGAACGGGATTACTGTTCACCGGTTCCGACGTTTTTCTGGGGCAATAATTCTACCGGTTATTTACTCAACGGCTGGTTTGAGTTGTTTCCCGATGGTTTGGCTATGGTTTCACGCATGGAAGTATCAGCTTCGATGTTCTTCATCCGATAATAATCCATGATGCCCAGGTTGCCGTTACGGAATGCTTCTGCCATGGCTTTAGGTACTTCGGCTTCCGCCTCGATCACCTTGGCGCGTGCTTCCTGAGCTTTCGCCTTCATTTCCTGTTCGCTGGCCACGGCCATTGCACGGCGTTCCTCAGCTTTGGCTTGGGCGATATTCTTGTCGGCATTTGCCTGGTCTATCTGCAAAGCCGCACCGATGTTCTTACCTATATCGATATCAGCGATATCAATGGACAGGATTTCGAAAGCCGTACCGGCATCCAGACCTTTGCGGAGCACAAGTTTGGAGATTGAATCCGGGTTTTCCAATACTGACTTGTGGTTTTCGGACGAACCGATGGAAGATACGATACCTTCGCCTACACGGGCCAGGATAGTGTCTTCACCGGCACCACCCACCAACTGGCGGATATTGGCGCGTACCGTTACACGGGCTTTGGCTATCAACTGGATACCATCTTTTGCTACGGCGGTCACCGGAGGAGTATCGATCACCTTCGGGTTTACCGACATCTGAACGGCTTCGAACACATCACGTCCGGCAAGGTCGATTGCGGTAGCCATCTGGAAGGATAATTCAATATTAGCTTTAGAGGCGGATACCAAGGCGTGTACCACTCTTTCTACGTGTCCACCGGCCAGGTAGTGAGCTTCCAGCTCGTCGCGGGTAATGTTGCTCAATCCGGCTTTGTGTGCTTCAATCATACCAGGTACAATAATGTAGGGAGGTACGTTACGGATACGCATTAAAAACAATTGCACCAATGAAATCCTGACTCCCGAAACTTTGGCGGACAACCATAGGAAGAAAGGAACATAGTGGAAGAACAGTACGATGAAGATAATGCCTCCTATCACAAGAAAGGCAGTTAGGTACATAGTGTCTACGTTCATGATTTATAAGATATTAAGTGTGAATATTAGTCTTTTTTCTTTTCTACCATGATAACGCCGTCCGTAATACGGTTTACAATGATAGGGGTTTTTTCATTCAGAAATCCGTCCATGGATTTCACTTCCACGATGTTGCCGTCTATTTCGGCATTGCCGATCAGTGCCAGGCGTGTAATGGCCACACCCGTATCGCCTACTTTTACTTGATCCGCGGCCGTACGGTCCACCTTCGATGTGATATTCTTCTTCAACGCCACTTTATCCAAGGTCTTGGAGCGCATGAAGAGTATCAATGAGCCTATGCAGGCTATTGCCGATACACCGAGCGTGATGAAACCAGCCGTTGTACCCAGATAGGCAAAGGCATAGTAGTTGGCATAGATCATGCAAGCTCCGGCCAGAATTCCGGCTATGCTGATGCCCGGGATGACGAACAGTTCTACCAAGAACAGGATAACCGCCGCAACAATGAGTACAATGATGATAAGTATGTCCATAGTTTTCTATTTAAAGGATTGTTTTTCTGTATTACGCACTTCAATGGCGGCCTTCTCCAATTCACCTGATAATTGTTGTATCTGCTTTTCCAGGTCGAGTATGGCGGGAGCCAGTTTGGTTTTATTGCTTTCCTTGGCGCGGGAGTACAAGGAACGTTGCTCTTCCAATTTGTTTTGCTGCTGTCTGAAGCTTTTCTCCAATTGGCGGTATTTGCTGAATAAGCTCTTGGCCTGAGGAGATTTGAAATCACTCCATTGATAATACGTAGTGTGGTCATCAATTACAAATTCAAAGTCATAGCTCCGTTCGGCTTGTGGCTTTTCACTGATAGCGGCTTGCAGGCGGCGTTTGGCATCAGATACTGTATTTTGATCTACCCATGTATCTTTCAGGGAGTGAATTTGAGCAAGTCGGACAACTTTTTTCTTGTCCATAGCTTCGTAGTTATACACCCGTTTGGAAGAGTTGGGAATAAATACGTAAATACATACTTTCCCTTCCGGCTGGTAGCGATCGGAAGCAAACCATCCGAGGTTGTTGAACTCGTCGATGGCAAACATATAGTCGTTATAAGGAGAATTGAATGGCATGCCCACATTCTCCGGAGTCAGATAAGTGTTGGTATTCGTATTGTAGCGGGTAACGAATATGTCGTATCCACCTATTGAATTCTCACCGTCGGCGGCATAGTAGATAGTTGCACCATCCGTTAATACGTACGGATAATTGGCGTTGATGGAGTCGTTGATGCTACCGGGCAATAGGCTGCCTTTACTCCATTCGCCTTGCATCTTGTTGCGGGCAAGGATGCTGAGTTTGCCATCAGGCTGGCGTTCACCGTAATAAATCTTATTACCGAGTTCAGTTTCGTATACAGTAGCTTCTACTTCTTCTTTATTCTGGAAGAAATCGTTGTACGTGAATAATTTACCGGATTCCGGACTGATTTTATAAGCTTCCAAAAAGCGGTCTTTATCCACTACGATACTATCGATAATGCACACTTCTTCAATACCTTTCAGCATGCGGAGATTGGTCTTGCTCTTTTCCAGAAGTTTTTCAGCTTCTGCGGTAGACCTTTTTCGTTTGGAAAGATCACTGATATACTCTTCGTAACACTTGATGGCATCTTCAAAACGATACAGGTCGTTATAATTTCGTGCCAGATACAGTTGTCCGCTGGGGATACGTTTCTTAACGGCTGTTTCCAGGTATTTCAGGGCTACGTCAGGTTCTCCTGTTTCCAAGCAGCATACACCGTACCATAAATTATAATTTCCGTTTGCCGGTTGTGTCCTGACGAATTTTTTGAAAACGGGTTTGGCTTTCTCGTACTGCCCCTTGTTGTAAAAAGCTTTAGCTTGTTCCAACGTCTGTGCCGATGCACCGACTAATACGAGACAAAATAGAAGGAGTAAAATATATCTCTTTTTCATGCTAGTTATCCAACTTACAAATTCGAATGTTCAAAAATACAAATTAATCGGGAATAATGCTGCTTTCCGTTATTCTATTATGTTAATTCTTCTTTAAATCATTCTTTTCTCTTACTTTTGCAGGACAAAGAGTAAAAGAGCTATAAGCTACATGAGCTACGAGCTACAAGTAGTTGCGTAACGTCCGCATGGGACTTGTAGCTCTTAGCTTGTAACTCGTAGCTTTGAATTATTATGGCGCAATTTACTGAAGAAGAGAAGACCATCCGCCGCATAGAAAAGCGGTTTAGTAAGGGACTGGTAGAATATGGGCTGATAGAGGATGGGGATAAAATCCTCATCGGACTTTCCGGTGGCAAAGACTCTTTGGCGTTGGTGGAATTGTTGGCAAAGCGCGCCGGTGTCTTTAAGCCCAGATTCTCCGTGGTTGCCGTTCATGTGGTTATGAAGAATATACCTTATCAGAGTGATTTAGCATATCTGCGTGAGTATGTTGAGTCGTGGAATATCCCTTTCGTACTGTATGAGACGGAGTTCGATGCAAGTACGGATACGCGTAAGTCACCTTGTTTTCTTTGTTCATGGAATCGGCGTAAGGCGTTGTTTACTGTTGCCAAGGAACAAGGTTGTAATAAAATAGCATTGGGACATCACATGGATGATATTTTGGAAACATTATTGATGAATATCACTTTTCAGGGCGCGTTTAGTTCCATGCCTCCTCGTTTGGTAATGAAGAAGTTCGATATGACGATTATCCGTCCGATGTGTTTGGTACATGAGTCTGATTTGCTGGAACTGGCACAGATAAGGGGATATCGGAAACAGGTGAAGAATTGCCCTTATGAAGTGCAATCTCATCGAAGCAATATGAAAGACATTTTGCATCAGCTGGAAGAAATGAATCCGGAAGTTCGTTATAGTCTTTGGGGAAGTATGGCAAATGTTCAGGAAGAGCTTCTTCCTAAAAAAGTTAGTAATTTAGATTAATTAATTATCGCTTAAATATTCATAACTGAAATGAAAGGTCTTTATACGATTCTGCTTTTAATTGTCTCCAATGTCTTTATGACTTTTGCTTGGTATGGTCATCTGAAGTTGCAAGACATGAAAATTATTACAAACTGGCCGCTTTATGCCATCATTTTGTTTTCGTGGAGCATTGCTCTTGCGGAATATTTCTGCTTGGTTCCGGCCAACCGTATTGGGTTTATAGGCAATGGCGGTCCTTTTTCATTGATACAGTTGAAGATAATTCAGGAGGTGATTACTCTTATTATTTTCACTGTATTTACTACTGTCCTTTTTAAAGGTGAAAGCCTGCACTGGAATCATTTTGCGGCATTCATTTGCCTGGTATTGGCAGTGTATTTTGTATTCTATAAATGATAATTTTAGGCGCGGATTACACGGATTACGCGGATTAAAGGCTGCGCTATTACATCGATTTCATCAAAAAATCCGCGTAATCCGTGTAATCCGCGCCTAATCTTTATAACAGGTTTACAAATTATCATTTTTTGGTTATAAACCGTTCCATTCCTTTCGTATAGTACGTTTGAAGTTCTCCATTCCCATCCGTATAAATGAAGCACGCATCAATATCCGGATGAGCATTGGCAAAACGTTCCGCTTCTTCCAATCCCATTACCATGAATGCGGTGGCATAAGCATCAGCGCTCATACAGTCTTTGGCTACTACAGTGGCAGATAAGATATTGTGTTGTACGGGGTATCCTGTTCTTGGGTCTATGGTATGTGCATATTTCTTTCCGTCTCTGTAATAGAAGTTGCGATAATTGCCTGAAGTTGCAATGCCTACATCCGTTACATTCAGTACTGTTTGTAGCTCCTGATTAATGGACAGTGAATCATCAACCGGCTTATTGATTCCAATGCGCCATAGTTCTTTCTTGGGATTTTCTCCCCGTGCTACGATCTCTCCGCCTATATCTACCATGAAATTCGTGATGCCTTTCTTCGCAAGAAACTGTGCTATTACATCCACTGCATATCCCTTGGCTACTGCACTACATGAGAGCATCATGCGCTCATCCTGTTTCACTACTTTGCCTTCTTCTGACAGAACCACTTTCGTATATCCTGTAATTTCCAGCAGGCTGTCTATCATAGCGGAGTCAGGAAATGCGCCTTTTTTAAAACCAAACCCCCAGGCATTGGCCAGTGGAGCAACCGTAATATCGAATGCACCATTCGTTTCTTTGGATATTTCCATACTACGACGGAATACATTTGTAAAGAAGGTATCTGGTACAATATCCTCATTCCGGTTGATTCGTGTAATTGTGGCCGTATCATTGAAGGGAGATAGCGAACCGTCAAATCTCTTCAATTCTTCATCGATTTCAGCTTTCAGATCATCGTCATATTGATAAGTTATATTATAAACTGTGCCGAATATCAGTCCGTTGACTGTATAATAAGGTTGCGTACGGTTATGACGTGCAAGTATCCAAATTGTTCCCAATACAAGCAGGGCAATCCATAAGAAATTTCTCTGTACTTTCTTTTCCATAAGCGAAATTTAACTGAAGAACAAATGTTCTATTAATATTTTTGTGCCGATGATAATCAGGATAATACCTCCCCAGAGTTCTGCCCGCAACTTTCGTGCAATGCCGCAACCAAAACGGATACCGAACAGTAATCCGATGAGGGACATAATGAAAGATACGAAACCGATGATAGAAATGGGTGCCAGTATTTCCGAGAAATCCCGCATCCCCAGAAATGCAAATGAGACACCAATGGCCAGTGCATCTATACTGGTTGCAACGGCTAATGCGAGCACTACTTTCAGACTTTTCGGGTCATACTCTTTTTTGCAATCTTCGTCTTTGAAAGACTCTCTGACCATGCGTCCGCCCAGGAAAGCAAGGATGATGAACGCAATCCAATGATCCAGACTTTCTATTAGGTGGCTGAACGTGCTGGCACCTATCCATCCGAGGAGTGGCATGATAGCTTGGAATAATCCAAAGAAAAAAGCCATGGTCAGCATGGGCCGCCACAGCGTACGTTTCAGAAGAATACCACTGGCTATGGAAATTGCGAAACAGTCCATCGCGAGTCCCACAGCAAGAAGCCAAATCTCTAATCCGTTCATAGTTTAATAGGGTAGTTTATATGTGATTGTATAGGTTACGCCCATGGTGTTAGAGCCATATTTGCCGAATCCGGGTACATACCACGGATCACCGTATTCTCCGGTTGATGAACTTGTACGGAATTTGAAGCGCAATCCCCAGCCCATGTAGAACTGTTTCCAGATATGTGCGCGTATGCCAACGCAGAATTCAAACCATTGCATTGAACCTTTCATTCCTTTATGGTTGAATGGTACGCTTCCTCCCCAGATACCATCCATTTGATTGGGGTTTCCGATACTTCCGTCAAAAATAGGATCAGTCACAGGGAGAGTTGTTATATCATACTTGAAACTACTCATTGCATAACGTAAACCGACAAACAGGAAATTATCGAATTTCTTCTTATAAAGAGCGTTGTAGTTCATACCGATACGGAAATAAGGTGCATTACTTTTGTAATTCGTTCCGTTATCATTCCATGCGTCGGTGCTGCCATATCCAAGTTCCACTATCGGGAAGAAACGGTTTTTAAGGTTGACGTCGACAGCTACTTCCGAGCTTAAGAAATCACCTCCCAGAACTTTGCTTCCGATTCCCCACAGGTCTACACTGACAGTCACGCCATTGTATAGCGGGAAGACATTCTCATCCGCTTCTTTCTTTTCCTCCTTCTTGGGTGGATTGGAAGCGGGAGGCCGGTTGCTGTTCTGTGCCTGTACCGGAAGCCCTGTCAGCAAGAAAAATGCCAGACTAAGGCTGAGGATAAAAGAGCTTAAGATTTTCCGTTCCATAAATGCTTACTTCTTTTTCTTGAATATATATGGAGTCAAGTAGATAGCGACTGTACGCTCCGCCTGTGATGCTTTGTTTCATCTGATAGCCACAATCCATTGACAGGAAATAGGGCGTATTCTTTTGATAGATAATAATAGTGTCTTTTTTAATCTTGGGATCTTTGCTATAGTGAAATATCAATACGGTAGAATCTGCTGTATAGCGCAGAGGCAATGATAGCGAATGTACTCTTTTCTGATTGTTAAGAATGATGGAGTCCGTATCGAAAGCTGTAATAGTCAGTGAGTCGAGGGTATCGTTGAGCACTCTTTTACTTTCCCTGTCCACCGTATATAGATAACATTCCATCATCGGACGTGCATTCATGGAGCAATCTTCTTCTTCTGAACAAGAAGAAACGATACTGATGATGGGATAAGCAATCAGACAAAGCAATATCAGTTTTACTAATTTTTTCATAGCCTATATTGTTTTTTCTATTTGATATTTATTTCGTTCAGGAGCGTTACGCGAAATCAGTTCGCCAAGGAAGCCTGCAAGGAACAGTTGAGTTCCGATGATCATGGCGGTCAGCGACAAGTAGAAGTAGGGAGAGTCTGTAACCAGGCGGTAAGGCATTCCGTTATACATATTATACAGTTTCGTGATTCCTACAATAATCACTGAGATAAAGCCGAAGATGAACATCAGTGAACCGAGCAACCCGAAAAAATGCATGGGTTTTACTCCGAAGGCTGACAAGAACCAGAGTGAAATCAAATCCAGATATCCATTGAAGAAACGGTTTAAACCACCGAACTTTGTCTTTCCGAATTTACGTGCCTGGTGCTGAACTACTTTTTCCCCGATCTTTTTGAAACCGGCATTTTTGGCGAGGTAGGGGATATAGCGGTGCATTTCTCCGTACACTTCGATGTTCTTCACCACATCCATTTTGTAGGCTTTCAATCCACAGTTAAAGTCGTGCAGGTTCTTGATGCCCGACACTTTACGAGCTGTTGCATTGAATATTTTTGTAGGAATGGTTTTTGAAAGTGGGTCGTAGCGTTTCTTTTTCCATCCGGATACCAGATCATAGCCGTCTTCCGTAATCATGCGGTACAGTTCGGGTATTTCGTCCGGGCTATCCTGCAAATCTGCATCCATGGTGATGACTACATCTCCCTGTGCCTTCTCAAAGCCACAGTACAATGCCGGCGATTTGCCATAGTTACGGCGGAACTTGATGCCATGCACGGTATCTGATTTTCGGCTTAGTTCTTCGATAATTTGCCAGGAACGGTCGGTACTTCCGTCATTTACGAAAATTACTTCGTATGAAAAACCATTGGCTTTCATTACCCGTTCAATCCATGCGTACAGTTCCGGAAGTGATTCTTCTTCATTATATAAAGGAACGACAACTGAAATATCCATCTTGTGATTTATGATTTATGAATTATGAATTAGGGTTGAAATCACATCTGCTTTTTTACTTTATCACTCATTTTAATGATTCATCTTTATCTTCCGCCTATATGCTCTGCCGGTGGGCGCTTCATGACAAACAAGGCGGTGGGGATAGCAAGTAATGATCCGTAGAATACATTCTGAGACATCAGTTGCATGGTGATATCTGTTGGAGATAGCGAACGCATCGCACTTATAATTTCTTTAAACTGCTCTACATAGGCATCCATCCCCGGTATGGTATGACTGGTCAGGCTGTTCAGTAAGCTTTCGTATGTGTTTAGCACAAACCCTTGATCAATAAAACGGAAATATACATAATGAGCTACCGCTGTAAGCAATGCGGCAAACATATACATAAATACAGTGAAAATCCACGCGTGAAGAAAACTGATGGCACCACCGCAAACTTGGTTACGGTACATTCGTACATAATAATACGCCATAAAAGGCACGCATAGAGTTAGTCCTGCAAAGAGGAAAAATAGGAACGGTGTAGTTAACCCTAAAGGAAATAAAATGAACTTCAAAATCCAAAATCCTCCCAGGTAAGTGCCGAATAACATGGCATATCGTTGTAAGTAACCTTTGTTCTCTGTCATCTTTCATTAGGAATAATGGCGCAAAGGTATAAATAATATTGTTTGTAACCCCCGTATTCTTGTTAAAGTTGAAAAAAGTTTGGGCAAAGTATTGCAGGTTTAATAAAAATGCATACCTTTGCACCCGCAAACGAAAATACGGGTAAGTCCTATACGGCCAGCTCCCTTCGAATCCTCCAGGGCTTGATCGCAGCAAAGGTAGTTGGTTGTAGCGGCGCGATATAGTAAGCTTACCCACCCGCCTCTTTAGCTCAGTTGGCCAGAGCACGTGATTTGTAATCTCGGGGTCGTTGGTTCGAATCCGACAAGAGGCTCAAAGAAAAGGAGATATGTTCTAACAAGAATGTATCTCTTTTTTATTTGTTTTTTACGAAAAAAGTAATAGCTTTGCTCTGTAAAACCTAATATTATGATACGAAAACAACCTTATACCTTCTATGTACTCTTCGTTTTTCTCTTTCTGATCCCTTTTGGTAAGGCGTTTGCCGGTTGGAACAACTTCATTGTAAACTTTGATAAAAGCCTTTATGGGAAAGGTCCCCAGACTTGGCAAATAGCTCCTTATGATGACCATTGGGTGTATTTTGCCAATAAAAACGGCATGGTGCAATTTGATGGTAATGTGTGGAAAGTATTTCCGTTAAATAACTTCTCGGATGTGCGTTCCGTATTGGCATCCACTATTCAGAAAAGAATTTATGCCGGTGGTATTAATGAATTTGGCTATTACGAACCGGCAGAAGACGGCGAACTGATTTACCACTGCATGTCCGATACGCTTGACAACTCTGTTCGTATGCTTGGCAATGTGTGGGGAATCCATGAGGCGGATAATATCCTTTATATACAAGGCGATGACCGTGTAGTGAAATATCTGAATGGAAAATATACCGCTATCGAAATGAATGCCAAGATCGACTGTTCCAATATGGTGAACGGTATCCTCTATATAGGTACCGATCGTGGTGTGTGGGTACTGGTCGGAAATACTTTCTTTCCATTGCAGGGTGCGGATTCCCTGGCTTCCAATCGCATCCGTGGAATCATTCCACATAAGGGTGGGGGAATCATCATCGTGACGGCGTATGACGGTCTGTTTTATTATAATGGCCGTACCATTGCTCCTTTTATTACCGGTGCAGAGGACTTTATGCGTGAGAACGAAGTTTTTTGTGTGGCTGCTCAAGATGATAAGATAGCTTTGGGAACTATTCATAAAGGCTTATTACTGATAGATTGCGCTACCATGGATGTGAAATACTTCAACGAGAATAACGGACTGCGTAATAATACGGTGCTTTCCGTAGCCTTCGACGGCCAGGGAAACTTGTGGGCGGGTTTGGATAGTGGTATTGATCATGTTTGTCTGAGTTCTCCTTTTACCAATTTGTATTCATATCCTTATTCTTACGGTACGGGCTATGCGGCTGCTGTTGAGAATGGCTATTTGTATCTGGGTACCAATAGGGGGCTTTATTATACTTCTTATCCGGTGAAGCTGAACGGTAGTTTACCGGATATTCATCCCGTTCCTCAATCCAGTGGTCAGGTGTGGAACCTTTGTAAAATTGGTGATGATCTGTTTTGTCTTCATGATCGTGGAATTTTTCAGATTAAAGGTACAAGTATACATAGAATCACGGATATTACGGGTGCCTGGTGCTGTCAAGAGGTTATGGGGCGACCCGATCGTATGTTTGTAGGGGTGTATAATGGCATTTATCTTTTGGAGAAGAAAGCGGGCGAATGGCATATGCTTTGTAAGATCGAAGGATTTGTTGACTCAAGCCGTTTGTTTGAGCAGGAGTCTGCCAGGATTCTATGGGTTCATAATTCCGGCATTATCACCCGTGTGGAGTTGAGTGAGGATTTAACTCGTCAGATCAGTGTAAAATCCTATGGTGTGGCAGAAGGCTTTCCGGTTGAGCGTGATATTTATGTAGCTAAAATAGAAGGCCGTGTTTATTTTGCCACTTCCCACGGTATCTATAAATATAATATTCACAAAGATATGATGGAGCCTTGCAGCGATATGAATAATTTGTTGAATGGCACTGCTCCCTATACGCGTCTATTGGAATATCATGACCGGCTCATCAGTCTGAGCCCTTATGAAATTTGTATAGCTAATCTGGGGACTTATAAGAGGGGAGCCAATACCAGTATCAATTCCATTCCCCAATCTTTGCTTGAGTTGGTGCCGACGTATGCCATTGTTCCTTTATCGGATTCGCTTATGGTGATTCCGAATGAAGAGGGATTTGCCTTGTTCACGATTCCGGCGGTGAAGCACCGGCAAGATCTTGCTCATTCCGTATATATCCGGAATATGTATATTACCTATCCTAAAGATTCTTTGATATATACAGCTAATTTTCTAGGAAAGAAGCCGTCCCTCGCTATTAACTATACATCCAATTCGGTTCGGTTCGATTATAGTCTTTCTTTCTTGGCTTTTGGAGGAGATGATATTCGTTTTCAGTATCGTTTGAATGAAGGAGCATGGTCGGACTATACCACTGTGCATACCAAGGAATATAGTAATCTGTCCGAAGGTGATTATACTTTTGAAGTAAAAGCCATTTATCCGGACGGTACTACTTCATTGGATGAACTTTCTTTCCGTATTCTTCCGCCTTGGTATCGCAGTGTGCCCGCCTATGTCTTCTATTTCGTCCTTATGTTGTTGGGCGTCTGGTATATTTACCGCTGGGATGATGTACGTGTGAAACGGAAGAAGCAACAGGCAGTTGTGGAGAAAGATAAAGAATTGCATGAAATGGAGAAGGAGTTTGAGGCTGAAAAATCCCGGCGAGAGAAACAGATTATGCAATTGGAAAAAGAAAAGCTGGAGTACGACTTGCAGCATAAAAGCCAGGAGATGGCTAACTTGATGATAAACTTTGTCCGTAAAAACGAGATGTTGACGGAGATCAAATCGGAAATTTTCAAAGTGGCTTCCTCTCTGAAAGGGGAGGGCGCCCGTGAAGGTAAGCAGCTCCTTCTGATTATAAATGGTAAAATTGACTCTAACATCCAAAGTGATGAAGTGCTGAAACGCATCGAAGATCAGTTCGATTTGATTCATAACAACTTTATGAAACGCCTTCATGCCCGTCATCCCGATCTCTCAGATAATGAGCGTATGATGTGTGCCTATCTGAAAATGAATCTTTCCACTAAAGAGATTGCTCCTTTGCTGAATATCTCTGTTCGTGGCGTTGAAACTATCCGCTACCGGTTGCGCAAAAAGTTTGGTTTGGAACGTGAGGATAGTTTGACGGATTATTTAAATAACAAGCTGTAGAGTAATCTTCTGCTTTAAGCTTTTTCCTTAAGTTTGAACTTACGGGGAGAAGGTGTACTTTCGGTATTACTATGAGTAGGAAAAAGTTTCCTGTGGAGGAACCATTAGTTTCAAGGCATGAAACTACCAGTTTCTCGGTGTGAAACTACTGGTTTCAAGCGATGAAACTGTTTGTTTCACACCGGGAAACTGATTACCACCTATGGAGGGCTGTACTATCCCTCACTCAGTTGCTATTTTTATGCTTTTAATTCGTACTCTTTCACTGCCTTTTCTAGTCTTTCCAAAGGCAATTCTCCCGATTGTCTCCAAAGCTGTTCACCTTTTCTCATTAATATAAATGTGGGATACATTTCAATGGTGTAGAAATCAGCAAGGGCACTTTCCTGGTCGATATCCACTTGCACTACTTCAAGGGTTCCTTCCATTGCCTTTTTAAATTCTTCTACAATAGGCTGCATGCGTTTGCAATGCGGGCACCAGCTTGCGTAAAATTCTGCCATAACCCAGTCTCCATTGGCTAACTTTTCCCTGTTCCGTTCTTCACGGGCTTCTTTTTTCTCTTCCATGATGGTATGTTTTAAAATGATTGATTATACGTTGAACAATACGGGAAGAAAAAAAGTTTCTATCATTACAATTATTAATGCTATAAAAATTGCTACTTTTGTAAGCAAAAACACGAAAGGACAAATAATATGTCACACTTGGCTACTTTAATAAACGATTTGGCGTTGATACTGATTTGTGCAGGAATCATGACGCTATTGTTCAAGAAACTGAAACAGCCGTTGGTGCTGGGGTATGTGGTGGCAGGCTTTCTGGCCAGTCCACATATGCCATATACTCCCTCGGTGATGGATACGGCTAATATACAGACTTGGGCGGATATCGGTGTAATATTCCTTCTGTTCGCGCTGGGACTGGAATTTAGTTTCAAGAAAATTGTAAAAGTTGGTGGAGCGGCTATCATTGCTGCCTGTACCATCATATTCTGTATGATTCTTTTGGGAATAACTGTCGGTACGGGCTTTGGCTGGCAGCGTATGGACAGCATCTTCCTGGGAGGTATGATTGCCATGTCTTCCACTACCATTATTTATAAAGCGTTCGATGATTTGGGAATGCGTAAGAAGCAATTCACCGGATTGGTGCTTAGCGTGCTGATATTGGAAGATATTCTTGCTATTGTCTTGATGGTGATGCTGTCTACCATGGCGGTAAGGCATAATTTTGAAGGTTCGGAAATGCTGGAAAGTATCGGAAAACTACTCTTCTTCCTGATACTTTGGTTTGTGGTCGGTATCTACCTGATACCCGAATTACTGAAGCGATGCCGCAAGTTGATGAGTGAAGAAACACTGCTTATTGTCTCCCTTGGACTTTGTTTCGGTATGGTGGTTATGGCAGCTCATACGGGTTTTTCTGCTGCATTCGGAGCTTTTATCATGGGTTCCATTCTTGCTGAAACGGTTGAGGCTGAGAGTATAGAACGGTTGGTGAAACCGGTGAAAGATCTTTTTGGTGCCGTATTCTTCGTGTCGGTAGGTATGATGGTGGATCCTGCAATGATTGTGGAATATGCACTTCCTATCATTGTAATAACACTGGCTGTTATTCTGGGACAGTCCTTGTTCGGTACGTTGGGTGTGCTGTTGGCCGGGCAGCCTTTGAAGACGGCTATGCAATGCGGTTTCAGTTTAACTCAGATTGGTGAGTTTGCTTTTATTATTGCATCGCTGGGGGTATCGCTCCATGTGACGAGTGATTTTCTGTATCCTATTGTGGTGGCAGTTTCGGTTATTACCACCTTTCTTACTCCCTATATGATTCGCTTTGCCGAGCCGGCTTCAAATTTCGTTGATACTCATTTGCCGGCAAAGTGGAAAAACTTCTTGTTGCATTACTCATCCGGTTCACAGACTATGAATCATGAGAGCCTGTGGAAGAAGTTTATTTTGGCTTTGACGCGAATCACTATTGTCTATTCCATAGTGAGCATTGCGGTTGTTGCGTTAGCTTTCCGCTTTCTTGTTCCGTTGCTTTTGGAACATATACCCGGAATCTGGGGGAAGCTGCTTGCCGCTTTCCTGACTATTCTGTTTATTGCTCCATTCTTGCGGGCTATTATGATAAAAAAGAATCATTCGGCTGAATTTGTAACTTTATGGAAGGATAGTCGGGGAAATCGTGCACCGTTGGTAGCTACAATCGTTATACGTATTCTGATAGCTGTATCTTTTGTAATGTTTGTGATAGCAGGCTTGTTTGAAGTCTCTGTTGGTTTATTGTTGGGTGTGGCTGTTTTATTGGTTACGATGATGATATTGTCCCGGCAACTGAAGAAACAGTCAATCATGATAGAGCGGAAATTCTTCCAGAATCTGCGCTATCGCGATATGCGGGCCGAGTATATGGGAGAGAAGAAGCCGGAATATGCAGGACGTTTGTTGTCCCGTGACTTGCATCTGGCGGATTTCGAAATCCCCGGTGAATCGGCATGGGCGGGAAAGACATTGCTGGAGCTTAATTTTGGAAAACAATTTGGCGTACATGTCGTCTCTATTCTTCGAGGAAAGAAGCGGATTAATATACCGGGAGCTTCCGTAAGGCTTTTCCCGGAAGATAAGATTCAGGTCATAGGTACAGATGAAGAACTGAACCAGTTTGGTACCGAAATGGAGAAAGCTTCTGCTCTGGATACGAATGTGGTTGAAAAGAGTGAAACTATCCTGCGTCAGTTCCGCGTGGATGAGCAATCAGAATTTCTGGGCAAGACGATGCGTGAATCCGGTATTCGTGAGAAGTATCATTGCCTTATAGTAGGGGTGGAGAGAGGAGAAGAAGCCTTGCATGCTCCCGATCCGCATGAGCCGTTTATGGAGGACGATGTGGTATGGGTAGTGGGAGAAAAAGCCGATGTGTATAAATTAGTCGGCCAAAAGAATGAAAATATCGACATGGAATAAAGATGGAAAGTTTATCTTTGTTCCGTAAACATAAATAATAAACCAAGAATATCATGAAAAGTGATCCGAAAGAATGTCTGTATTGTCAGAATAACGAGACGCTGCACAATCTGATGATTGAGTTTGCCGAACTGAGTGTATCCCGTGTGTTTTTGTTTAAGGAACAAACATATAGAGGACGTTGCCTTGTGTCTTACAAAGACCACGTCAATGATTTGAATGAATTGAGCGATGAGGATCGTAATGCTTTTATGGAGGATGTGGCGCGTGTAACTCGTGCCATGCAGAAAGCGTTTAATCCCGAAAAAATTAATTATGGTGCATATTCCGATAAGTTGTCGCATCTGCACTTTCATCTTGCTCCCAAATATGTAGATGGTCCCGATTACGGTGGTACTTTCCAGATGAACCCGGGAAAAGTATACTTAACGGATGCTGAATACAAAGAATTGATTGAGGCTGTGAAGAAAGAGCTTTGATAGTGATTAGGGGTGAGTGATTAGTGATTAACACCATGCGGCGTGTAGCTACTAATCACTCACCCCTAGTTGCTAATTAAAGTTTATTCAGTATTTTGTCCATTGCCCAATTAGTGAGCGTTGCGCTTGCTCCGTCGCAAGTGCAGATGGATTTGCCTAAAAGGTGGTCGACAACGGCTTGGATAAGCGGTTGTTGTACATGTTCCGGATTAGCTACCGGGATTTCTTCTCTTCCTTTTTCTGTGTGAAGGGCGATAGGATCGTAAGTAAATACAGAGAAACAGATCATTCCTTTGTCTCCTATCACTTCAATGCGGTCTTCGCGTGCGGAGTCGTGCGCTACGAAACACCAGGAACCACTACCTACCAATCCGTTGTCAAATTGGAAGCATGCACTCAGAGTGTCTTCGGCAGGATAAAGTCCGCCGCGATTACTCTTATATCCACAGGCTTCGAGGATGCAACCGAACATGTTTTGTAATAGGTCAATCTGATGTGGGGCTAAATCATAAAAATAGCCGCCGCCGGCAATATCCGGTTGTACACGCCACGGGAGATTTTCTTTGTTGTAATCTAAGTCACGGGGAGGTTGGGCAAAACGAATTTGAACATTGATGACATTGCCTATGCTTCCATTCTCTATCAATTCTTTTACTTTGAGGAAGTAAGGCAGATAGCGACGGTAATAAGCAACGAAGCAGGGAATTCCGGTTTCATTGGAGATACGGTTGATGCGGCAGCACTCTTCGTAGGTTACGGCCATGGGCTTTTCTATATATACAGGCTTGCCGGCTTTCATTGCCATGATAGCATAAGTGGCGTGTGAAGAGGGAGGGGTGGCAATGTAGATAGCATTCACATCTTCATCGTCAATCAATTCCTGGGCATCATCATACCACTTTGGAATACCTCTTTCCTTAGCATAAGCTTTGGCTTTGGCGCCATCGCGACTCATGACAGCAATTACTTCCGAACCTTCCACCTTTTGGAAGGCGGGACCACTTTTATATTTGGTCACTTCTCCGCAACCAATGAATCCCCATTTAATCTTCTTTTCGCTCATAATGATGTAATGTGATTATCACTCTTTTTTATTCTTCCTCAAAATCGAATTCAAAATCAAAGTCGTCCATGAATTCGGGAGTTGTAAACTCTTCCAAAGTTCGTCGATCCTTTTTTGTAGGACGACCTGCACCTTTGGCACGGTCAATGAAACCACTGATACGGCTCATCTCCAGCAGTTCATACTGATCGGGAGTCGTAACGTTCTCCATCATTTCCGTAACGAGCTTTGCACCAATACGTTTCTCGATAGCTTGCAATACTTTGAAAGAGTAGGTCACAGGTGGTTTGCGCACTTGTATCACGTCGCCTGGTTTCACCGTACGGGCAGCTTTTGCTAATCCTCCATTGATACTGATGCGTCCTTTCTTACATGCTTCGGCGGCAATGGTACGTGTCTTGAAAATACGTACAGCCCACATCCATTTATCTATTCTTGCTTCACTCATATCATTTTTTAGTAGTTAGTAGGAAGTAGTTAACTACTATCTACTTCTTATTAAATTGGTTCATTGTAATATCAATTCCTGCCAGGCAGAAGCTTTTGATAATATCTCCTGCAGTCTTTAAGCGTTCGTCCATGGTCTTCCAGTCTTCGTCAGTGAAGTGACCCAGAACATAATCTATCTGACCACCTCGTGGGAACTCGTTGCCGATACCGAAACGGAGCCGGGCATAGTTCTGTGTGCCCAGGATGGCTGCAATGTGTTTTAGTCCATTGTGTCCGGCGTCGCTACCTTTTCCTTTCAGGCGCAGAGTACCAAATGGCAAAGCAAGGTCATCTACTATTACTAACACGTTTTCCAATGGAATGTTCTCTTTCTGCATCCAGTATCGTACGGCATTTCCGCTGAGGTTCATGAATGTAGAAGGTTTCAGCAGTAAAAGCTGGCGTCCTTTCACGGATAGGGTAGTGGTAAAGCCGTAGCGGCCATCATTGAAAGTGACCCCTGCTTCTTTTGCCAATGCATCCACTACCATGAATCCTATATTATGGCGGGTTTCGTGATAGTCAGGACCGATATTTCCTAATCCAACAATTAAGTATTTCATTTCTCTGAGAAATTGTATTTTTTCACCACGGGGTTGCGCTGAATTTCACGGAGTTTTTTCTTTAATAATACAATTCTGTGATGCTCTGTGTAACTCTGTGATGAATAATTATAGAAACAAGGAACGCGGATTATCACAGCTTTCGCGGATTAATGAAATCTGCGTCTTCTGCGTTAATCCGCGTTCCGGAATGTGTCTTCTTGTGAAAGAGCTGATTAGTTGCCAGCAGCAGCGGCAGCACCTCTTGCAGCACGAGTCAACTTAACTGCGCATACAACAGCTTCTTTTGCATTCATCAATTCCAAACCTTCGAAGTTCAACTCACCAACTTTAACAGTCTTACCCAGACCCAGGTGAGCAACATTTACTGTCAGTTTTTCAGGAATAATGTTGTATAAAGCTTTTACTTTTAGCTTACGCATCTGCAATACCAGCTTACCACCGGCTTTTACACCTTCTGCTAAACCTTCCATCTGTACAGGAACTTCCATTACGATGGGTTTAGACTCGTCAATCTGATAGAAGTCAACGTGCAGGATTGTATCTTTTACCGGATGAAATTGGATATCTTTCATGATAGCGTTGATTTTCTTGCCGTCGATAATCAGGTCAACTACGTAGATGTGCGGAGTATAAACCAGGTTACGCAGACCATCAGCAGATACAGTGAAATGAATGTTTTCACTTCCTCCGTAGAGTACGCAAGGTACACCGTTGTCTTTACGAATAGCTTTCAAAGCTCTTGCTTGTTCCGAAGAACGTTCTGCAATAGTTCTTGCAGTACCTTTTACTTCAATTGATTTCATTTTTTTAATTTTTTGTGTTACTCTAAATTAAGTTGTTTTGTTGCTTAATTCACCATCGCACGATGTGGGGGTAGCCACACAATGTTGCAAAAAAGCGGTGCAAAAGTACAGCTTCTTTTTGAATTATCAAAGAGTTGGCTCTTCAAAATCAATATCAATCTTGATTTCTCCGTCCAATTCCATTCCTTTGGTATTCATTTCAGCTATAGCATCCAACTCTGCTTCTGCATTTTCATCTGCTTCTGCATTCATATCGCTTATAACTTCCAACATCTCTTTCCGGTTAATGAAATCAATAGCTTCGTTCAGGCCGTTCATGAATTTTTCAAAGTCTTCTCTATATAAGAAAATCTTATGTTTTTCAAAACTTACCTGCAAATCTTCGCCTTCACCGGTCACTACCTTCTTACTTTCAGTAATGGCCAGGAACATTTCATCTTTTCTGTTCTTCTTTACATCCAGATAGTAGATTCGTTTACCTGCTTTAATGGATTTGGAGAATACAATCTCCTTATCGTTCATGTCCGCACCGTTTTTCTTCTTTAAGTCTTCCATATTTTAGGTTTCTTGTTGTAATTGGCTTCAAAAATGACGATTTTTTTTAAACTGTCAAAAGAAAAAGCCCGGATAATGAATATCTGCATTAAAAAATGTGATTTATTTGCGTAAACTCATTAAAAATGTCTACTTTTGCATCTCGTTAACAACAGTATTGATTAATAGATTTATGATTAACAGAGTTCTTATTCGTCTTAAGATTATACAGATTGTATATGCTTATTATCAGAATGGCAGTAAAAATTTAGACTCAGCGGAGAAAGAATTATTCTTTAGTCTTTCAAAAGCGTATGACCTTTATAATTATTTGCTGATGCTGATGGTGGCTCTGACGACGTACGCACAAAAACGCATTGATGCGGCAAAGTCCAAGTTAGCTCCGACCGCAGAGGAGTTGTATCCCAACATGAAATTCGTAGAAAACAAGTTCGTTTCACAACTGGAAGTGAATAAGCAGTTGATGGAGTTTGCTGCCAACCAGAAACGTTCGTGGGCAAATGACGAAGACTTTATCAAGGGTTTGTATGACAAGATTATAGTTTCTGATATATATAAGGAATATATGGCTTCGTCTGATAAATCTTATGAAGTTGACCGTGAACTATGGAGAAAGCTCTATAAGGCATTTGTTTTCAATAACGAAGAGTTGGATGTTTTGCTGGAAGATCAGAGCCTTTATTGGAATGATGACAAAGAAATAGTAGACACTTTCGTGCTGAAGACGATTAAACGTTTTGAGGCAAAAAATGGTGCTAACCAGACTTTGTTGCCGGAATTTAAGGATGAGGAAGACCAGGAGTTTGCCCGTCGCTTGTTCCGTCGCGCTATACTGAATTGTGACTATTACCGTCATCTGATCAGTGAAAATACACGCAACTGGGATTTGGATCGTGTAGCCTTTATGGATGTGATAATAATGCAATGTGCATTGGCGGAAATTCTAAGTTTTCCGAACATTCCGGTAAGTGTTTCGTTAAATGAATATGTTGAGATCGCTAAAGTCTATAGTACGATAAAGAGCGGAAGCTTCGTAAACGGTACATTGGACGGAATAGTTAATCAATTAAAAAAAGAAGGTAAGTTAGCGAAAAACTGATACCTTTGTTGAGTATTAAAAACTAAAAACGAATATTTTATGAATTTAATGACCGTATTCTTGCAAGCTCCTGCCGCAGCCCCTGGTGGTGGTAGCATGATGTGGATTCTTCTGATTGCTATGTTTGCTATCATGTATTTTTTCATGATTCGTCCGCAAAACAAAAAGCAGAAAGAAATTGCAAACTTCCGTAAATCACTTCAAGTAAACCAAAAGGTGATTACTGCCGGCGGTATTCATGGTGTGATTAAAGAAATTAATGACAATGATATAGTACTTGAAATCGCTTCTAATGTTAAGATTAGAATAGATAAAAATTCTATATTTGCGGCTGCTGCTGATGCTAACAGTAATCAGGCTGCTAAATAATTTTGAATAAGTGAGCCTATGATTGATCGTAGGAACATAAAACGCATATATTTAAAAACAGCGAGAAAAGTTAAGGACTTTCTGCTCAGTGATAAGAGCAGAGAGTTCTTAATTTTTTTATTCTTCTTTTTTATAGCCAGTGGTTTCTGGCTACTTCAGACGCTGAACAACGATTATGAAACGGAATTCTCCATTCCGGTACGTTTGAAGGGAGTGCCCAATAATGTGGTTATAACTTCCGAACCACCTTCTGAACTGCATATCCGGGTGAAAGACAAGGGCACGGTGCTGCTCAACTACATGCTTGGAAAGAGCTTTTTTCCTATTACTCTGGATTTTTCTGATTATAAAGGGACTGATAATCATGTACGTATCTACTCTTCACAGTTTGAGAAGAGGTTGCTTAATCAGTTGAATGTATCTACAAAACTGCTTTCTGTAAAACCTGATACTTTGGAGTATATTTATTCTACAGGTGCTTCCAAACTGGTTCCGGTAAAGTTCCAGGGCACGGTGAGTGCAGGGCGGCAATATTATATATCCGATACGGTTTGCAAGCCTGATTCTGTGTTGGCTTATGCGCCGGAGGGAGCATTGGATACCATAACAGTTGCTTATACACGAAAAGTGAAATTCGAGGATATTTCCGATACATTGAGGCAACAGGTTCCTCTGTTGGCTCCAAGAGGAATTAAGTTTGTGCCCGCTTCGGTAGAAATGGTTTTTCCGGTAGATATTTATACTGAGAAAACGGTGGAAGTTCCCTTGCGAGGAGTTAACTTTCCGGCAGGAAAAGTGCTGCGTGCGTTTCCTTCGAAAGTCAGTGTCACCTTTCAGGTTGGTTTAAGCCGTTTCAATAAGATAACGGAAAGTGATTTCCATATCAATGTTTCTTATGAAGAACTCTTGAAACTGGGTTCGGATAAGAAGTACACAGTAAAACTGAAGTCAGTACCCAAAGGAGTTAATCAGATACGTATCAATCCGGAACAGGTCGACTTTCTTATCGAGCAAGTATCCTTTGAATATGGCGATTAAAATAGGAATAACCGGTGGTATTGGTAGTGGGAAAAGCCTTGTTTCCCGTTTGTTGGAAGTAATGGGGATTCCTGTTTATATCTCAGATATTGAGTCGAAGCGGTTGACGAATTCGGATGCTTTGATCCGTCGTGAATTGATTGCTTTGCTGGGTGAAGAGGTGTATGCCGGTGATGAACTAAACAAACCTTTGCTTGCTTCCTATATTTTTGGAGATCCTGAGCATATCCGTACAGTAAACAGTATTATCCATCCGCGGGTACGGGACGATTTCCGTCAGTGGGTAGAGCGTCATACTACCTATCCGGTAGTAGGCATGGAGTCTGCAATTCTGATCGAAGCAGGATTTGCAGGCGAAGTAGATGCTGTGGTTCTGGTTTATGCGCCCGAAGAACTTCGCATCATGCGTGCCATGCAGCGTGACACCGCTCCTCGCGAATTGATAGAACGCCGTGTTCGTAGCCAGATGAGTGATGAAGAGAAGCGTACTCAGGCTGATTTTGTAATTGTAAACGACGGTAAAACTCCGTTAATTCCGCAGGTTTTAGAGGTAATAACTTCTCTATCTAAAAATATTGCTTACCTTTGCTTAAGCGAAAATAGGCTGCACCTTGGTAAAAACAAATAAATTTGCTTTTACTCTCGGTTTGCACTATCTTTGCCCACCGAAAAAATAAAATATTACTAATAAAAAATAGAACATACTATGTTGAAGACTATTTTGTCTATTTCCGGTAAACCGGGATTGTATAAACTCATTTCACAAGGTAGAAATATGTTGATCGTAGAGTCTCTCACGGACAAGAAACGCTTCCCCGCTTATGGTAACGAGAAAATAATCTCTTTGGGTGATATTGCCATGTATACGGATACGGACGACGTACCTTTGAAGGATGTGTTGACTGCTATGAAAGAGAAAGAAAACGGTGCTGCCGTAGTAATGGATTTAAAGAAAGCTACTGCTGATGAACTTCGTGCTTATCTGGGTGAAGTTTTGCCGACTTTTGATCGCGATCGTGTATATCTGGCTGATATCAAAAAGCTTATTTCCTGGTACAATCTGTTAGTTGCTTGTGGAATAACTGATTTTGAAGATACAGCGGAAGCGGAAACTACAGAAGAAGGAAAGACGGAAGAATAAATTTGAAATAAACTGTTCTTTTAACAGAAAAGGCGGATTATCAGGGGCATCCCGGATAATCCGCTTTTTTTTATGCGGTATCTTTAATTTTGATTACTTTTTTTATACCTTTGTTGCCATCCTGAGATGCAGAGTGGGCGGTGGCCTCTCTCACAAAGATTGAGGGATAATTATGGATAAAAGCGTTTAATATTATCTTGTACTTGAAATCTGGACAATTTCATGCTATTCAAGGATGATAGACAACAAACGCTCATGCTCTGTTGTATATGCATATTCAAATGTATAGTACGGAGCGTGGGCTGTTGTATATTATTTGAATAGTGGCAGTCCAGAGCCCCAGGTACAGTAATAACAGCAGTTCCCACGCTTTTTTTATATGAATTTATTGCCTTTAAGGGGGACTTGAGGCTGGCATTAATTAAGATGGAAGAGCATAAGAGCGTAACAGTACAGGTGGATAAAGCCGCTGGTAAGATATATGTGGATGGAGTGTTGCCAAACGCTACGCTTTGTTTATATCATATCCGGGGGAAGGTGATTGAGGTAAAACAGGCGAGGGAAGAGAGCGCTTCGTTTGATTTGCCATGTTCTGGAGAGTATGTGTTGGTTATAACACATGCGTTGTCCGTACCGGTTGTTAAGCAGCTCGTTATAGAATAAGAAAAAAGCTGCCTTGCCTTCAGTGGCAAGACAGCTTTTTTTATTTGCGGATATTTTAGTTTAGTTTTTGAATACCAGTCCTTCACCACCGGCATCTACTATGATTGGTTTACTGCGGTCTACTTCTTGAGCGAGCAGCTTTTTCGACAAGTCATTCAGTAAGTAATGTTGGATGGCTCGTTTCACCGGACGGGCACCAAATTCCGGATCATATCCGACCTTTGTCAAGAACTCTATAGCTCCATCTGTCAATATCAGTTCCACACCATTCTGGGCCAGCATCTTTTGTACACCTTTTATCTGGAGTACTACAATCTGCTTGATTTCGCTTTCATTCAGTGGCAGGAACATGATTGTCTCATCAATACGGTTTAGGAATTCCGGGCGAATTGTCTTTTTCAACATATTCATCACTTCCTTCTTCGTCTCTTCAATCACTTGTTCTTTGTTAGTACCATTCAGCTTTTCCATCTGACTCTGAATGTAAGCACTTCCCATGTTGGACGTCATAATGATGATGGTGTTCTTGAAGTTTACCACACGTCCCTTATTGTCTGTCAATCGTCCGTCATCCAATACTTGCAGCAAGATGTTGAATACATCCGGATGCGCCTTTTCTATTTCGTCGAATAGTACGACTGAGTATGGTTTGCGGCGAATAGCTTCAGTCAATTGTCCACCTTCATCATAGCCTACATATCCCGGAGGCGCTCCAACCAGGCGTGACACACTATGCTTTTCTTGATATTCACTCATGTCGATACGTGTCATCATGCTTTCATCATCAAAGAGGAATTCAGCGAGTGCCTTGGCAAGTTCCGTCTTACCCACACCGGTGGTACCGAGGAAGATAAACGAACCAATCGGACGTTTCGGATCTTGCAGACCTGCACGACTACGGCGTACGGCATCGGCAACAGCTTCAATGGCTTCATCTTGTCCGATGACACGCTGGTGAAGTTCATCTTCCAGATGTAACAGTTTATCCTTTTCGCTTTGCAGCATCTTACTGACGGGGATGCCTGTCCAACGGGATACTACATCTGCAATGTCTTCGGCATCTACTTCTTCCTTAATCATGGCTTTGTCGCCCTGCATGGCATGAAGCTCCTTTTGAGTATCCTCAATCTCCTGATTCAAAGCCTGCAACTTACCGTAACGGATTTCGGCAACTTTACCGTAATCTCCCTCACGTTCAGCTTTGTCTGCTTCGAATTTAAGGTTTTCTATTTCAACCTTATTCTGCTGGATTCTGTTGACCAATGTCTTTTCACTTTGCCATTTGGCTTTGTACGATTTTTCCTGTTCTTTCAGTTCGGCAAGTTCCTTACCGATTTGTTCCAGTTTCGGTTTATCGTTTTCGCGTTTGATGGCTTCGCGCTCAATCTCCAGTTGTTTGATCTTACGTGAAATTTCATCCAGTTCCTCCGGTACGGAGTCTACTTCCATACGTAACTTGGCAGCGGCTTCATCCATCAGGTCGATAGCCTTATCCGGCAAGAAACGATCTGTAATATAGCGGTTGCTCAGCTCTACGGCAGCTATGATGGCGTCATCTTTAATCCGTACATGATGATGATTCTCGTAACGCTCCTTCAATCCACGCAGGATGGAGATGGTGCTTAATGTATCCGGTTCGTTCACGTATACAATCTGGAAACGGCGTTCCAGTGCCTTATCTTTTTCGAAGTATTTCTGATACTCGTCAAGAGTTGTTGCACCGATGCTTCTTAACTCACCGCGCGCTAATGCAGGTTTCAGAATATTGGCAGCATCCATGGCACCTTCACCCTTTCCGGCACCAACCAGCGTGTGAATTTCATCAATGAAGAGAATGATATCTCCTTCTGATTTCTTCACCTCATTGATAACGGCTTTCAGACGTTCTTCAAATTCACCTTTATACTTTGCTCCGGCAACCAGCGCACCCATATCCAATGAGTAAACTTGCTTGTTCTTCAGATTTTCCGGCACGTCACCACGCAGGATACGATGGGCAAGTCCTTCCACAATGGCAGTCTTACCGGTACCCGGTTCACCTATTAATATAGGATTGTTTTTGGTACGGCGACTCAGGATTTGCAACACACGACGGATTTCTTCATCACGGCCGATAACCGGGTCGAGCTTTCCGCTTCGGGCAGCTTCATTCAGGTTGATGGCATACTTTTCCAGTGACTGATAAGTATCCTCGCTGGATTGTGAAGTAACTTTTTCTCCTTTGCGCAGTTCTGTGATGGCTCCTCGGAGCTCGTGCTCCGTCATTCCCGCATCTTTCAGGATGGTGGCAACTGTGCTTTTTACAGTCAGCAATGCCAACAGTAAATGTTCCAGTGAAACAAATTCGTCACCCATCTCTTTGGAATACTGGGTAGCCTTCTGGAATACTTCGTTCGTTTCACGACTCAGGTAAGGCTCTCCACCCGAAACTTTGGGTAATGAATCTGTTTGTTTGTCAAGGACGAGTGCGATCTGCTGTCCGTTCATGCCCAGTTTCTGGAAAATGAAGTTAGTGACGTTTTCGCCCACCTTCATCACTCCCTGCATAACATGAACCGGTTCGATAGCCTGCTGTCCACGGCTCTTGGCCAGGTTCAGCGCTTCTTGCACCGCCTCTTGCGATTTAATGGTAAAGTTGTTAAAGTTCATATCTTATATCTCCTTTCTATTTTCATTTTCAATAACACTTGAATGGGCGCAAAAGATTTGCCAATAGCCTGTACCTGACAATTTTACAGTTAAAAGATGAAAGATAATGCCAAAATGTCTTTATTGTGCCATGCTATTGATATATATATGACGCATCGGACGTATAGATTCCACAATAGAATACTTAGAAACAATAAGTAGAATGTGAAGGAAGTCGTATGAAAACCACGCTTTGCCTTATTGTTTTCGTTCTTTTGCCCGTAGCAAAACTTCGTCCCACAGTTGTGGGCTCTACGTTTTCCATATGGGGGCTGTGTAGCCCGCAATTGAGGGCCGGACAGCCCTCAGCTGGAAAACAAGGTTTTGCTTATAGCATAATGACATTAACCTTAAGGCTTTAAGGGGAAAAGGAAGGATCATATCAAGTTTCTCCTCTGTAATATCTGCTTTCTATATAACGAGATAATGGAGTATAACTCCTTAATTCCTAACGAAGTGATACTCCTTTTACACTTGCGATGAATAATTCAGGCTAAAAAAGGAGATATTTGCATCAATTCGGCCAAAGTTTGCATAATGCATATTAAGGACTTGTGAATTAGTGAATTACAAACATAAAAACGCTCTTTTCTTCTGTTTTTCGGTGTAGGATGCAACTTTCCTACACCTTCCTACATACCTTCCTACACCACCTATCTATTTGATAACCAGATAAAAATAATAGCGGGTGTAGGATGTAGGAAATATTGAGATAAACTCGACAATACGAGTTTTCCTTTCAGCGATTATCTTTTTATGAAAGAGCAGTGACGAAATTCCAGAGAATCTTATTTTCTAAGCATTACTAAAATATACTAATGTGTAAATTTTGAGTAAAACTAGTGCAGGGCTGAAAGGAATATTGTATCTTTATCCCTCAAAAATAGAATAGAATAGATTATGGCAGAAAATGTAAAGCTCGCAGAGAATGTGATACTGGTGGACGTAGCATACTTTAATGACGTAGTTAAAGATCTGAAGAGATATTTTGAGTTGCAGCTGGGACGTCCGTTGCAGAATATTTATGTAGAAGAGTGGGCTTCTTATCTGGCACTCGACTCCGGTATTCGTGATAAGGATAATAACATAGAAGTACTTTTTGTACATGACAGTCAGACCAATAAGTTGCTTCACTGCGATCCGTCTGATTTGAATAAAGATTTGAACGGGGTGGGCTATACAAATCAGTTAGGTGAGTTTACATTTACTTCTGTATCTTCTGAAGGATTGGTTCCACGGGCAAATCTCTATCTTGATCTGCTGAATATAGCACTTAACTCTGCCGATGTTAAACGGCTTATGCTGGTTCCGTTTATTGATGATTACGGTGCTAAATTAATGGAAGTTTTGGATGAGTATTTAAGAAATGCTGATACTGAAAACTCAAAAGGATTGTTTCTTTTCAATATGGATGAACCTGCGCATCCCCTTGGTTGCAAATGGGATTTACTGGGTTACTCCATGATGCGTGCATTGGGCATCAAGGCCGAAGAACTTGAATAATACCTGTTACTTATCACTAATCGCTAACCTTTAATCACTAACTCCCGTGTCTGATTTTCGTTTAAAAGTATTTCAGTCTGTAGCGAAGAACCTGAGTTTCACGAAAGCTTCGCAAGAGTTGTTTGTCAGTCAGCCTGCCATAACAAAGCATATACAAGAGTTGGAAAGCACTTATCAGGCGCGTTTGTTTGACAGGCAAGGTAGCAAGATTAGTTTGACCGAAGCGGGAAAGTTACTTTTGGAACATTGTGGCCGTATTCTGGAAGATTATAAGCGATTGGAATATGAGATGCATTTGCTGCATAATGAATATACCGGAGAATTGCGTCTGGGTGCCAGTACTACCATTGCCCAATATGTTTTACCTCCATTGCTTGCCAGCTTCATCAAAAAGTTTCCGCAAGTAAATCTTTCATTGATGAACGGCAATTCACGTGAGATAGAAGCGGCTTTGCAGGAACACCGCATAGATCTTGGGTTAGTGGAAGGTGTTTTCCGGTTACCAAATTTGAAATATACTACTTTTTTGGAGGATGAACTGGTGGCTGTGACACGTACGGGAAGTAAACTACAGGTAGGTGAAGAAATTACTCCCGAAGAGTTGCTTCATATTCCTTTAGTGCTTCGTGAAAGAGGATCGGGCACCTTGGATGTCTTTGAGAAGGCATTGCAACAGCATAATATAAAGTTATCGTCTCTTCAGGTATTAATGTATCTGGGTAGTACGGAAAGTATCAAACTTTTCCTGGAACATACTGACTGCATGGGGATCGTTTCCATTCGTTCTATCACCCGTGAACTCTATGCCGGACAACTGCGTGTCATTGAGATAAAAGACATGGTTATGCTTCGTGATTTTAGTTTTGCCCAACCTCAGGGACAGGAGAGCGGGCTTTCCCAAGTCTTTATGCAGTTTGCTGCACACCATAACCATAAGTTATAGCGTATAAACAGATACAATTGGTGTATATAGGTAAAGAAGCCTACCTTTGCACCCGGAAATCAGAAATAATATAAATATTGATATACAAGAAAAATTATGGCTTCAATTCAAACAGCGAGTGTAAACACTCTGGCGTATCTTCAACGGAAGAACAAAATTACTTATGTGTCTTTAGTGGTGCTTTTATCAATCTTCTTATTATTGGATTATATCCCCGGCTATTCTACTTGGGTGACACCTCCTGTCGCTTTGTTCCTGGGATTGATTTTTGCTTTGTCAAGCGGGCAGGCACATCCGAAGTTTAATAAGAAAGTATCCAAATATCTTTTGCAGTATTCAGTGGTGGGATTGGGATTCGGTATGAATCTTCAGGCATCTTTAGCCTCGGGTAAAGAAGGAATGGAGTTCACTGTTATTTCAGTAGTGGGTACTATGCTTATTGGTTGGTTCATCGGGCGTAAATTCCTGAAGGTAGACCGTGATACTTCTTACCTCATTAGTTCCGGTACAGCTATCTGTGGTGGTAGTGCTATTGCGGCGGTAGGTCCTGTGTTGCGGGCAAAAGATACGGAGATGTCTGTAGCGCTGGGTACCATCTTTATTCTGAATGCTATTGCACTGTTTATCTTTCCGGTAATTGGCCATGCTTTAGATATGAGTCAGCAAGAATTCGGAACATGGGCGGCAATTGCTATACACGATACCAGTTCGGTAGTGGGTGCCGGTGCGGCTTATGGTGAAGAAGCTTTGCAAATTGCTACGACCATTAAATTGACACGTGCCTTGTGGATTATTCCTTTGGCTTTGATTACTTCTTTTGTATTCAAGAGTAAAGGGCAGAAGATAAGTATCCCCTGGTTTATTTTCTTCTTTATTCTGGCTATGGTATTCAATACATATGTATTAAATTCATCGGAAACCGGTATTATGATAGGAGAGGGAATTAACAGTCTGGCCAGAAAGACACTGACTATCACTTTGTTCTTTATCGGTGCTTCCCTTTCACGTGATGTATTGAAGGCAGTGGGCATCAAACCACTTATTCAAGGTGTGTTGTTGTGGGTTACAATTAGCGTAAGCACGCTGGCGTATATTTATTGGTTCTAAAGAAAACACTTATTAATATAAGGTATGCGGCAGAAGAAAATTTCTTTTGCCGCATTTTTGTATAAAATTCATTTTCTTTGTAACAAACTTCTGTCTCTTTACGTCTAATCAATAGATACAACCAATAAACAGGATTGAGATACAGAAAAAGCCCATGGATGCTGAAAGTTTTAAAAATGAGTTTCTGCCCTACCACCGCAAGCTGTACAGTGTAGCCTATCGGCTGCTTGAGAATGCGGCAGATGCGGAGGACCTGGTTCAGGAAGCCTATCTGAAGCTATGGGATAAGCGGGAAGGATTGATGGTTATCAGCAACCCGGAAGCGTTCAGTGTCACTTTGGTAAAGAATATGTGCTTTGATTTGCTTCGTTCAGGGAAGTATGTCTTATCCAGGCAAACTGTGGAATTGACTGCTGTGCAGGATATTTCTCAAACTGATAATCTGGAGGTACGTGACGAGGTAAGGCAAGTAAAAGATATCATTGCCCACTTGCCCGAACAGCAGCAGCGGATTGTGAACCTGCGTGATGTCAAAGGCTGTTCTTACGAAGAGATAGAACAAGTGACCGGGTTGAACTCTACAAATATCCGTGTACTGCTGTCCCGGGCGAGGAAAAGAATACGTGAGGAATTTAATAAATGGAATAACTATGAAAGTCGAGGAAATTGAAAGGCTGCTCGCCGAGTTTTATGAGGGGAACACTACCGAGAGCCAGGAAGAGGCGTTGAGAGATTATTTCAGAACAACGGAAGTGCCCGAACATCTGCAAAAGGATAAAGAAATTTTTCTTAGCCTTAACCAGGGTGCAGATAGAGATGTGGAAGTTCCTGCGGGCTTGGGGGATAAACTGAGCCGGCTGATTGATGAAAAGGCTGAAGAAGAACAACGTTTCTTCCGGCCTAACAAATCCAGACGTAACTGGCGCTGGATTGGGAGTGTTGCAGCAACCATACTGGTAATTATAGGCATCGGATATGGTGTGGAAAATCTGGGAAAAGATGTGTGTCCGCCCACACCGCAGGATACATTCTCTGATCCGGAAGAAGCTTATCAGGTTTTGCAAGCCACTTTGATTGAAGTTTCCACCAATCTGAACCAAGGCATTGCCCAGGTGAAGGAAACGCAAATGGATATGAAAAAAGTTAATCAGGAAGTAAAAAAAGAAATGCAAAGATAAACGATTATGAAACTCAACAAGATTTTATTGGCAGGTGTGCTGCTGATGCTCCCCCTGCTCTGCCAGGCGCAGAAAAATATATTCAATACGTATAATGATATGAAAGGGGTTTCCTCTGTTTATATCTCAAAAGCGATGATTGAAATGAACCCCAATCTTTTCACGAAGGATATCTATATTGGGAAAGTATCCGGTAAGCTGGAAAGCGTACAGATCGTTTCTACAATGGATAATAATATCAAGAAGGATTTGCGGAAAGATTTGCGTACACTGGTACAGTCGTCCAAATATGAGCTGTTGATGAAGCAGAAAGGGAATGTCTCCAGTTCCGAATTCTATATTAATAGGAAAGGGGATAAGGTGAAGGAACTGATTATGATTATAGACGGCGCTGCTAACTTGAAGTTCGTTTATTTGGAAGGAGAAATGACTTTGAAAGATATTCAGAATATCATGATGTATCAAAATACCAGTATGAATGTGGGAGGGAATGTATATCGTATCGTAGACGGTACTCTTGATTTGGCGGATTTGGGCGTTTTGGACGGTTTGAAAGGATTGGAAAGCTTACAGGGCTTAGAAGGTTTGAAGAGTCTGGAAAGCTTGAAAAGTCTGGAAAGCCTGAAAGGATTAAAGAATTTGAAAGACTTAGGTAAACTAAAAGATAGCGAATATTTAAAGAAACAGATGGATGCCGATTCCTGGAAACGTTTTGAGGAGAGCATGGAGATGCTGGAAAAACGCTTGGAAGACTTGGAATGAGGCTGTCTGCTGATAGGTGTAAATAGTTTGTTGAGAAAGGGGAACCGATTCCGGTTCCCCTTTTGTTATGAGTGAAAATTTGATTACTTGTCTTTTCTTAAAGCTTCGAAAATCAATCCTTCCAATTCTTCTGCCAATTCTGGATTGTCAGCGATAACTTGTTTGGCTGCGTCGCGGCCTTGAGCTATCTTGGTATCATTGTAGCTAAACCAGGAACCACTCTTTTTGACGATACCCAGTTCGGCACCCAAGTCAATGATTTCTCCGGCACGGGAAATGCCTTCTCCGAACATGATATCAAATTCTGCTCTGCGGAAAGGAGGTGCCACTTTGTTCTTTACCACTTTTACTTTAGTCTGTTTACCCAGCACTTCGTCACCATTCTTGATAGCCTGGCTTCCGCGGATATCAAGGCGTACGGAAGCGTAGAATTTCAGAGCGTTACCACCAGTGGTTGTTTCTGGATTACCGAACATTACACCGATCTTTTCGCGCAACTGGTTGATAAAGATACATGTGGTGCGTGTCTTACTCACGGCTGCCGTAAGTTTACGCAATGCCTGAGACATCAGACGTGCCTGCAAACCTACTTTATTATCCCCCATGTCGCCTTCGATTTCGGCCTTTGGAGTCAAAGCGGCAACAGAGTCCACAACGATGATGTCGATTGCAGAAGAACGGATCAGCTGTTCTGCAATTTCCAATGCTTGTTCTCCGTTATCCGGTTGAGAAATCAACAGGTTGTCTACATCTACCCCCAGTTTGGCCGCATAGAAACGGTCGAAGGCGTGTTCAGCATCAATAAACGCGGCGATACCACCTGCTTTTTGTGCTTCAGCAATGGCATGGATAGCCAGAGTTGTTTTACCGGAAGATTCCGGGCCATAAATCTCGATGATACGTCCGCGGGGATAGCCGCCAACGCCCAGTGCTACGTTCAGTCCGATAGAGCCTGAGGGGATTACTTCTACTTGTTCAACGCTTTCATCTCCCATTTTCATGATAGAACCTTTGCCGAAGCTCTTTTCTATCTTGTCCATAGCTGCCTGTAACGCTTTCAGCTTTTCGCTTGATGCCATATTGTTTTCGTTTTCAAAATTAAGTTCGTCTTTCTTTGCCATATACTTGCTGTTATTAGAGTTGACAAGCTAATAAGATATCAATTGATAATGAACTGACTTTTTATCTGTTTGTCAACTTGTCTTCTTGTTGATTATAATATTTGTGCGGCGTGGTCTTTGGTTTTCACCTCCTTGGGGGTGATGATTCTCTCTATCACTCCTTCTTCATTGATAATGAAAGTGGTGCGGAAGGTTCCCATATATTTACGTCCGTACATACTTTTTTCTCCCCAAACACCGAATTGCTCCACGAGTTTCTTATCCGTATCTGCAATCAGCGGGAAAGGTAAGTTGTTTTTCTCAATAAATTTTTGGTGCGACTTTTCATTATCTACGCTTACGCCAATCACTTCGTAGCCGGCTTTGCGTAATTCTGAATAATTATCGCGCAGGTTGCAGGCTTGTGCCGTACATCCTGAAGTCATATCTTTGGGATAGAAATAAAGAACTATCTTCTTTCCTTTATAATCGCTGAGGCGGATTTCTTCGCCTTTTTCATTGATGCCCAATACTTCGGGCGCTTTATCTCCAACTTGCATAATCTATAATTAAATTAAAAATGAAGAATTATACTTCCAAATCTTTATCAAACACTTCATGCCAAGGCAATCCCTGTTTGTTCAACTGTTCCATGAACGGGTCCGGATTAAACTCTTCCACATTCCATACTCCCGGTTTCTTCCACAATCCTTTGAGGAACATCATGGCACCTATCATGGCAGGAACTCCTGTTGTATAGCTTACACCCTGCATACCTGTTTCCTTGTAGGCTTCCTGGTGGCTACAATTATTGTAAACGTAGTAGGTGCGTTCTTTACCGTCTTTCAATCCCCGGATGCGGCAGCCAATGGAAGTTTCTCCTTCATAATTTTCGCCCAGATCCTGCGGGTTAGGCAATACGGCTTTCAGGAATTGCAGCGGAACGATTTTCACCCCGTTGTAATCTACTTCATCGATACGAGCCATACCGATGTTCTGGATTACTCGCAGGTGAGTCAGGTATTCCTGACCGAAAGTCATCCAGAAACGTGCACGCTTGATGGTAGGGAAGTTTTTCACCAAAGATTCCAATTCTTCGTGATATAACAGATAGGAATCACGTGGTCCGATATTCGGATAAGTCAGGTCCTTATGGATTTCCAACGGTTGGGTAGTTACCCATTGGCCATTCTCATAGTAACGTCCGTTCTGCGTGATTTCACGAATATTGATTTCCGGATTGAAGTTCGTTGCAAATGCCTTATGATGATTACCTGCGTTGCAATCTACGATATCCAGATATTGCATTTCATCGAAATAATGTTTGGCAGCATATGCAGTATAAATACCACTTACCCCCGGATCGAAGCCGCAACCAAGGATGGCGGTCAGTCCGGCATCCTCAAAACGTTTCTTATATGCCCATTGCCAGCTGTATTCAAAGTGAGCCACATCTTTCGGCTCATAGTTGGCAGTGTCCAGATAGTTGACTCCGCTTTTAAGACAAGCTTCCATAATGGTAAGATCCTGATAGGGAAGTGCTACGTTTATGACGATTTCGGGTTTGAAGCTATTAAAGAGAGCAACCAGTTCATCCACATTGTCGGCATCTACCTGTGCGGTCTGGATGTTAGGGTTACCGATTGCTTTTACGATAGCGTCGCATTTGGACTTTGTGCGGCTGGCAATCATGATCTCAGTGAATACATCCGGATTTTGAGCCACCTTGTGCGCAACGACGGTACCTACACCGCCTGCACCGATAATAAGAACTTTACCCATTTCTTTTAATAACAAATTACGAGTTACAAATTATAAATTATCCTTCTTTTTTATTGGTGAGCAAATATAGGATTTAATTCGCAGATAAACATTAAAATCCTACTAAATACTTTTTATAAAAAGCTTCTATTTCTAAACAAACTGCTTGTATTTGGGTTATTTTGTATATATTTGCCCCGCGAAAATTAACTTAAACAACGAATAACAATGAAGAAAGTAATAGTTTCTCTTTGTATGGCAGGAGCTTTGATAGCTCTGTCATCTTGTCGCTCTTCCAAAGATGCTGCGACATTATCTTCCATCAATGGTGAATGGAATATTATTGAAATAAACGGCGCTGCCGTAGTGCCTGCTCCCAATCAGGAATTCCCTTTTATCGGTTTTGATACGAATACCGGAAAAGTATTCGGTAACAGCGGTTGTAATCGTATGATGGGTTCGTTCGATGTGAACGCTAAACCCGGTACAATTGATCTCGGAGCTATGGCAAGTACGCGTATGGCTTGTCCGGATATGACGCTGGAACAAAACGTGTTGTCTGCTTTGGGACAAGTGAAGAAGTATAAAAAGTTAGGTAAGGAGAACATCGCTTTGTGCGGTTCATCCAATCGTCCTATTATTGTATTACAAAAGAAAGCTCCTACAGTGAAACTATCAGATTTGAGTGGTAAGTGGATTATTTCCGAAGCCGGTGGTCAGTCCATTCCCGAAGGTATGGAGAAACAGCCGTTTATTGAGTTCAATCTTTCTGAAAAGAGAATACACGGCAATGCCGGTTGTAATCTTATTAATGGCGGATTTGTTGCAGACAACGAGAACAGTTCTGCAATTTCTTTCCCGCAACTTATCAGTACTATGATGGCTTGTCCGGATATGGAAGTAGAAGATCGTGTGATGAAAGCACTGAATGAAGTGAAGTCTTTCGGTAAACTGGCCGGTGGTGGCATCGGACTTTATGATGCGGATAATACACTGGTGATGGTACTGGTAAAGAAGTAATCCAGATAATTCAGAATATAGAAAAACAGGATGTCAATATCAATTGGCATCCTGTTTTTTTGCTTTAATGAGATACTGCTTTCAAACCGATAATCGAACCTATCAGCGTTGCAATAAAAAATAACCTCCATATAGTGGAAGGTTCCTTGAAAATCAGTATGCCCGCCAATACGGTTCCTACCGCACCTATTCCTGTCCATACAGCATAAGCCGTACCAATAGGCAGGGCTTGCGTTGCCTTTATCAGCAAAAACATGCTGATACTCATAGAAATAATGAAACCGGTGAACCACCAGTACATTTCACTGCCGGTTGTTTCTTTAACCTTGCCCATACAGGAGGTAAACGCTACTTCAAACAATCCGGCCACAATCAAATATATCCAACTCATAACTTTTATTTTTTGTGTGCAAAGTTCATGAATTGGTTTGACTTCTTATTTAACAAATGATAAAAAGTGATTTATCTGAATTTTGCCCGAATACGGCTTAAACTGACCTGTGTAATACCAAGATAGGAAGCGATATAGCCTAATTGTACTCTTTGCAAAAGATCCGGAGTATGATTCATCAGGTCTCTATAACGTTCCAGGGATGTCTTGAACTGTCGGCCGATAAACCTTTCTTCTGTTTTGAGCAATTCCTTTTCTGCAAATTCTCTTCCCCAGTTGGCGATGTGTATATCCTTGCTGAATAATTCATGTAAGGCTCGTTTCCTGACTTCATATAGTTCACATTCTTCCAGAAGTTCTATATTTTCATAGCCTCTTTGGTTGGACACATAGCTTTTCATGGATACCACCGTATCGCCTTCGCGTCCGAACCAGAATGTTATTTCGTTGTCAGCTAACTCGGTATAGGCACGTACAATGCCTTTCTTGATGAAGTATACTTTGGTTTCTACTTTGTCCGCCCTGAATAGGATATGTCCTTTGGGGTGAGTGACTTCAGAGATGATCTCCTTCAGCGCATTCTTTGACGGCTCCGGCAACTTGCCTATATTATCGATAATCTGATCTAAATCCATGTTGAGTACTGTATTATGTATCTTTCTTATGGTATTTGCACGGCATTATCTCCGTACTATCTCCGTAGCATTTCCGTGCTATCTCCGTACCGCCTCCGTATCTGCTCCGTACCATCTCCATAGTTATAGGTATAGGTTTGGTACGGAGTAGATACGGAGCAGATACGTAGCTGACAGATTGTGAAGCATAGATTCTGAAAAGGGAATGGATGTATTGGGATGATTTATTTCCTTCTCTTCAGCCCTGCCCGTATTCTGCTCAAAGATTGTGGTGTAATATATAAATACGATGCTAAATGTTTTAACGGAACATATTGCAACAGTTCCGGATTTTCTTCCATCAAGGTCAGATAACGCTCTTTGGCACTTGGGGTACCGTATGCCAATGTGTAGCTATCAATAAATAAAATTTCCTGTTCAAAGATTTTTCGGCCGAAGTTGGATAACTCTATAGAACTATTGAATAGTTCTTCTAAATCCGGTTTGGCAATACCATAGGCAATACTTTCATTTACAGATTCAATATTCACTTGTGAAACTTCATTATTGACATATCCCCAGGAGGAAAAAGCTATTTCTCCTGTTCCGGCAAACCAGAGGGAACTTTCAGTACCATCTATCATATAATAAGCACGCCAGATACCCTTTTTCAAGATGTAGAAGTTACTGTTACGTTCTCCTTCTTTCACAATGGATTCCCCTTTACCGAAATGATATTCTGTCATGTGTGACAAAAGTTCATGCAGGCTTTTTTCCGGGAGTCTGTATCTTTGGCAGAATTTCTTTATCATCATTTCCATGCTGCAAAGATACTATATTTTTTTTGTGCTTTCTTTTTGCTTTTATATAAATAGTAAGTATGAAAAGGGTGGTCAGTAGCTCAGCCAGAGGGGTTGCCAACCAGATACCCGGATTACCAAAGAGTAGGGGAAGTCCGAAGAAGCACGCTGTCAGCAGGACGAAACCACGCAACAAGGTAATGATAGTGGCATAACGAGCCTGTTCCACACTTTGAAAATATCCGATGGAAACGATATTGACAGCGAAGAAAATAAAGCCGGTGGCATATAGAGGAAGTCCTTTGCTGGCTATTTCATAGGCCGGATAACTGCGGTCGATGAACATGGAAACAATCTCCGAACTGAAAAAGATGGTGACCAGAGCGAAGACAGTACCACAGCCGATGGCTGTTTTCAGCGCCAATAAATAGGCACGACGTACGCGGGTTTCTTCATGAAGTCCGTGATTGTAACTGATAATGGGTTGAGCGGATTGTGCAATGGCGTTGTACACCATAAATATAATAGGGAAGAAGTAACATGCAATGCTGAATGCAGCTACACCTTCTTCTTGTAAATAATGTATAAACACGATGTTTCCGACAAACATCATGCAGGCAATAGCTATTTCACACAGAAAAGCAGAAGACCCTAGCCGGCACATATAACCTATATTACGACGCGTCAGTTGCATGCTTTTGCGAGTGAATTTTACGGGGTAAAAGCGTAGAGTGCATTTGCGGCGGGAGAGGTAGATGATTATCATCAATGCTCCCACCGTAGTACCGATGGCACTGGCAATAGCTGCACCGAACATGCCCCAACCGAAAGGAAAGATGAACAGGTAATCGAGAATGATATTCAGGACGGCAGCTACTATATTGCACATCATGGCAAAGTTAGGTGACCCGTCCAGGCGCAGGAAGAACATCCCTGAGTTAAGCAGGGCGGTAAACACCGAGAACGGAACAAACCATACCATATACTCTACAGCCAGTGGAGTCAAACGCTCGGAACCGCCCAAAAGATGTACTACCTGTGGGGCGAACGAACAGAATAGCGTGGAGGTACCTATCAACAACAATGAAGATACAACTATAGACTGAGTAATATTGATGCGGGCAGCTTTTACTTTTCCATGTGACAAGTGGATGGAGGCTACAACAGATGCTCCTACACCAAACATCAGTCCGATGCCCGTAGAGAATAACCATAATGGCGCCACTATATTTACTGCTGCAAGTGCATCACTGCCAATACCTTTTCCTACGAATATTCCATCCGTAATGACAAATAATGCGGAAAATATCATTCCCAGTACAGTAGGGAGTAATAATTTGCGGAACAATGCCGCGATGTCTGTGTTTTTAAAATCAATGCTATCTCTTTCCATAATTATATTTAGTTACGAGCTACAAGCTACGAGTTACGAGTGGCTGCGCTATGATGCCGAAAGGTACTCGTAGCTTGTAGCCTGTAGCTCGTAGCTTGTACTCTACTGCTTTTTCGTCGGCAAAATTACTGCTTTTATGTGGGAGGACGATTAACAAATGGTAATTTTCGACAGAAAAACAAAGAAGAATTCTGCCAAACTGACAGCCTTTCTGCCAACCTATAAAATTACAACCTCCCTGAACATTTTGGCACGACGTTTGTCTTTTTATTGGCGTCTGCTGCTGATGCAGGCGACCGAAACTTGAATAATAACAAATAAAATATTAAAGATCATGGGAAAAATTATTGGTATTGACTTAGGAACTACAAACTCTTGCGTTGCTGTATTTGAAGGTAACGAACCTGTAGTAATTGCAAACAGTGAAGGAAAACGCACTACTCCGTCTATCGTAGCATTCGTTGACGGCGGTGAGCGTAAAGTGGGTGACCCTGCAAAACGTCAGGCTATCACGAACCCGACAAGAACCGTATCTTCAATCAAACGTTTCATGGGTGAAACTTGGGATCAGGTACAGAAAGAAGTTGCCCGTATGCCATATAAGGTTGTAAAGGGTGATAACAACATGCCGCGTGTAGATATCGACGGACGTCTGTATACTCCGCAGGAAATTTCAGCTATGATTCTTCAGAAAATGAAGAAGACTGCTGAGGACTATTTGGGACAAGAAATTACGGAAGCAGTTATTACTGTTCCGGCTTACTTCTCCGATTCTCAACGTCAGGCTACAAAAGAAGCCGGTCAGATTGCCGGTCTGGAAGTGAAACGTATCGTAAACGAACCGACAGCTGCTGCTTTGGCTTACGGTATCGATAAAGCGAACAAAGATATGAAGGTTGCCGTATTCGACCTTGGTGGTGGTACATTCGATATCTCTATCCTGGAATTCGGTGGCGGTGTATTCGAAGTATTGTCAACAAACGGTGATACTCACCTGGGTGGTGATGACTTCGACCAGGTAATCATCACTTGGTTGGTAGATGAATTCAAGAATGATGAAGGCGCTGACCTGACTCAGGATCCGATGGCTATGCAACGTCTGAAGGAAGCTGCTGAAAAAGCTAAGATTGAATTGTCTTCTTCTACAAGTACTGAAATCAACTTGCCGTACATTATGCCGGTAGGTGGTGTGCCTAAGCACTTGGTGAAGACTTTGACTCGTGCTAAGTTCGAAGCTCTGGCTCACACTTTGATTCAGGCTTGTCTGGAACCGTGTAAGAAGGCTATGTCTGATGCTGGTTTGAACAATGCTGATATTGACGAGGTAATCCTTGTAGGTGGTTCTTCACGTATACCGGCCGTACAGAAACTGGTTGAAGATTTCTTCGGTAAAGCTCCTTCTAAAGGTGTGAATCCGGATGAAGTAGTAGCCGTAGGTGCTGCCGTACAAGGTGCTGTGTTGACGGATGAAATCAAAGGTGTGGTATTGCTGGATGTTACTCCGCTGTCTATGGGTATCGAAACTCTGGGTGGTGTAATGACAAAGTTGATTGACGCTAACACTACTATTCCGTGCAAGAAGAGCGAAACATTCTCTACTGCTGCTGATAACCAGAGTGAAGTAACGATCCACGTATTGCAAGGCGAGCGTCCGATGGCTGCTCAGAATAAGTCAATCGGCCAGTTTAACCTGTCAGGTATTGCTCCGGCTCGTCGTGGTGTTCCTCAGATTGAGGTAACGTTCGATATTGATGCTAACGGTATCTTGAAGGTGTCTGCCAAGGATAAGGCTACCGGTAAGGAACAGGCTATCCGTATCGAGGCGTCCAGCGGTTTGAGTAAAGAAGAAATTGAAAAGATGAAAGCTGAAGCTGAAGCTAATGCAGAAGCTGATAAGAAAGAGCGTGAAAAGATTGACAAGCTGAATCAGGCTGACTCAATGATCTTCACAACTGAAAATCAGTTGAAGGAATTGGGAGACAAGTTGCCGGCTGATAAGAAGGCTCCGATTGAAGCTGCTTTGCAGAAACTGAAAGATGCTCATAAAGCACAGGATTTGGCTGCTGTTGATACTGCTATGGCAGAATTGAATACTGCATTCCAGGCTGCAAGTGCTGAAATGTATGCACAAAGTGGTGCTCAAGGTGGTGCACAGGCTGGTCCTGATATGAATGCCGGACAAGCTGGCGGTGCTCAGGATAGTGGTAAGCATGGTGATAATGTGCAGGATGCAGATTTCGAGGAAGTCAAATGATTCCGATAAGTAAACAGATAATAAACGATAAGCAAAAGCGTGCAGCTCAATGAGTTGCACGCTTTTTGCGTTTATAGGGTTCATGGTTGCTATGCGTTTTCTATGGGCTTTTTTATCTCTTATTTGCGACATGTTTGCGACACGTCTTATTTGGCGATAAGGTACAACTTAGATTGATATAAACCATTTAAAACGAGAAGAATATGCCAAGAGGAAATTACACCATTCAAAGAAGTTGCGAGGAGTGTGGTAAAATCTTTACTCCTCCCACATTAGTGTCGAAGTATTGTTGCCCTGCTTGTTCCAAGAGAGCATATAAGAAAAGACAAATCGCAAAAGAGAAAGAAGCGATACGCCAAGCACTGATTAGACGAATACCATCTTGCAAGGGGTATCTAACCGTAAAGGAAGCTATGCTGATTTACGGAATTAGTAAAGACGTTCTTTATCGTATGATACGGCAAGGCTCGATACCGTCATACAATTTTGGTCAGCGTCTGATACGCCTTAGTCGGCAGTATATGGATGAACACTTCAAAACAAAGGCAGGGAGTAGAAAGAGAAAAAAGGAGGCATTATCCTTTGAACCCAAAGATTGTTACACCATCGGAGAGATCGCAAAGAAGTTCCATATCAATGACAGCAGTGTATTATCGCTTTCTGTTCTTCTTCGGTAAACATCTTTATTTTCCCAGCAAACCATTCAAGTTCTTTTTGCTGAAGATCTCGTTGCTTTTCATTTTGATGTTCCAATAGAATTGATATATTTTCTTGTTGCTTTTCTGTCAAGGCATTTTCTAATGCTTGATTCTTTTGTTTAAGAATGTTGAACTTCAGCAAAGCAGCAATGTACATGCAGAAATATCCTACTGCAATATCGAATATTAGGACAAGCAGATAATTGTTACTTGAGTTTTGTGTGTCACCAGCCATATATTCACTAATAGGGATAACAGCTAATAGCATGATAATGGTTATTGCATAAAGCACTCTGTATCGCGTTTTATGGCTTATCTGTGGTAAAGAGGCAAACAGAAAGGCGATAATCAAAACGGCAATTATTGCACATAGTGGTATGAAAGGTATTCCCATTGGTTTATTGTTCGGTTTGAGGATTAATTACAATGCGCCAATAGCCACCACGATCTGCTCCTTCTCTGACAAGTAATCCATTGGCTTTTAGATTTGCTATTTGCATTTCAATGGCACGTTTACTAACTCCTATTCTTTCAGCCATCTTGTCTTGGGATATAGAACCGTCAGAAATAATAAGGTCAAGAATGTTTTGTGCTGTTCGACCTAATCGTTTTGGCCTCACCGAAGAACTTTGTGAATCACCGAAGGTCTTCACCGAAGATTTTTGTGAATCACCGAAGGTTTTCACCGAAGATTTTTGTGAATCACCGAACTTTTCGTCCGAACCATTTACCCTTTCAGCCACATCCTCAACAGGTATTCTTCCGTTATCATTCCAGTTCAGATTATAGAAAGTGGTGAAGAAAGAAGCCGCTTCCGTTTGATATTGTGGTTCTTTTCCTTGCAGGAAGTTGGGTAGCTTCTCTGTAAGTTCTCGCATTTTGCGTAAGCCGGAACCACGTTTCTCCATGTAGTCCAATTGTGTAAATACATCTGCAATGACAGGGTTACGACGCATGGACGGCACTTTGTATATGTCGCGGTCTTGAATCTGCGTACCGTCAAGCATTGCGCCCGGTGATACTAGTTCTACTCGGTCATCGTAAATATCGATATGTACTTCACCGCCCATCACGGTGTAGTCCCGATGGATAAGGTGGTTTACCAATCCTTCAAAGATGGCACGATCTGAATAGTCGGGGAGGTTTAGACGATAGTTAGGCATTTTCACCCATCCGCTCATGGTATAGTTCTTGATGAAGTCCATACCGTATTTCAAAAGCAAAACAAGGTTAGCCCGATGTTCTATGGAACTGATGGCATCATCTTTATAGAGTCCAGTCCAACGGGTACAGAAAATACGTGATTGAAATACAGTACAATTATCCACAAACAGCAATCCGGCATTGGTCAGTTTACCGTCTGGTGTGACCAGTCCGAATGATTCTAGATACTTGTCATTCCATTCCTGATGGGTTTGCTCACGAAAAGTATTGGCAAGGATGATGAAAGAATGTTTGCTGGCATCCACTTGGGTAGGAAGTGAATCCCAAGTCATGTGCGTGCCCTTCAATACCAACGAAAGTAATTGTTGGGAGTTACATTCTACACTTTCATTACCGACTCGTGTATAAGCTGTACGTGTTCCGTCTTGATAATAGTAATAAGGTGTCAGTGTTCCTGCCTTTACTTTCACTTCAAGCAAGGTATGTCCTTCGTGTTCAATTGGAATAAGTTGTACTTCTGGTACAGGGTCAAGTCTTGCCTTTATCATTTCACTGATAAAATCAGCATCGGTTTGTGGATTCTTCAACCCTACAATTACGCCTTTATCATTCACGCCATAGAACAAACTGCCACCATCCGTATTGGCGAAAGCCGACACGGACTTAAGCCATGACTTCACTTTCTTACGTTCCAACATTTCCTTGAAATCGTAAGCTGAGCATTCTGTTATCAGTATATTGTTATGTATCTGCATTATTCCCTTATTATTTGTATAATATTTTAATTCTTATCACAAAGGTAGTGATAATATGATAATTTCAAGTGCTTTAACTTACAAAGAAAGTCTCAAGTCTGCTAAAAGAACAGCCGTTTCCGTTTCATCTTTTGGTGCATCTTTGGGCTTCCATGCCAAAACGAACCGTACAGATGCAGATTGCACCTTATAACCTCTTTGTTCCCATTCAGATAACGTGCCCTGCATTCTTGATGATAATTTTGCTATAGGTTTATCGGTCGATGAACTATACAAAAAGAAATCATTGTAAATTAAAGAATCTCCTCCTCTTAGTGCTAAAACCTCTTGTTTCCGTTCTTTGAAGAATCCTAAATTGACATCTTTATGAGAGAGCTGTAGTATAATTTCTTCAGGCATATCATAGTGTTGTTGGTCAATGAGGTATAAGTTTGCACTTAAATGATTGAAGCAATCGCCATTTGTATGTATGAATAGTCTGTTTTTTGCACGAGTTATTCCTACGTAGTATCTACGCATCAGATGGGCATCCTTTGCATAGTTATCGGATATGAGCATATATACATCATCAAACTCCCTGCCTTTAGCCTTGTGGATGGTTGATACCACGACATCGGTGCCTGATGTGTCGCAAAAGTCTTCCACTGACGACTCAAATACAAATTCCTTGAAGTCACTGAAATATTTTGTTTTGTTGGTTTGTTCAAACTGTTCCACACACCGCTTCACATACGTCAAAGTTAGACTTCTGTCATAAATAGAAAAGGTTGCATGCTTGGCTTCTTCCCATAGTTCTTCTGTGATTAGCGGTGTTTTTATCCGTTTGTCTATATGCCTCAGGAAGTATCTCATTTCCGCCATGTTCCAAAAACGTAAACCGTCCATTGATTGTACCAGTTTACTGTTTATACCATGCTTTCGCAGGAGGGCTATCAAGATGACGGCTTCTTCGTTTGTTTGGGTGAGTACACACGAAGTGCCTTTGTCCTTGTGTTGAAGTAAGTTTTCCACAAGCGGCTGATACATATATGTTGAATGATGACGTATCACTTCCACCCAACCTTTCTCTTTTCTCATAGAGATGATAGGTGTACTTTTTATCCTTTTATTGATAGTTTTCAAGAATCCGTTGGCAAAATCCACAGGCTGGCGCGCGCTGCGGTAATTCTCAGTCATTTCGACGAATGTACTTCCGCTTTCTTGCGCCAACCGGTACATATAACCAGAATCGGAACCTCGGAATTCATAGATATTTTGATCATCATCCCCTACTGCTATCACACGCATTTCTTCATTGTTAGTTATCAGAGCCTTTACAAGTGAGTGTTCTTCTGTTCCCATGTCTTGGGCTTCGTCTATAACTAATACTGTCTTACCGATTTTGTTCGGTTCTACTTCTCCTTGGCATATCATCTCGGCTGCCTTTGAAACGACATTCTTTGAATCCTCAAGATTTCCTATTCGTCCCAGGAGGTCGAAGCAATAAGAGTGGAATGTTTTTATTTCGACAAAATGGGCTGCATTGCCTATCAACTCCATAAGCCGTTGTTTGAACTCTGTAGCGGCTGCCCTTGAAAATGTCAGCATCAGTAGCTGTTCGTGTTTCACGTCTTCAAGTAGTAGGAGTGAGGCCAGTTTGTGGACTAATACTCGTGTTTTTCCACTACCGGGACCTGCTGCAACCACAATGCAACGTGAATCCTTATCGGAAATAATTTCCATTTGCCGTTTGGACAATTGCCCAAATAATTGATTGTATTTCTGTGGTGTCAAGTTGCGTTGTATCTCGCTTGTTCTGTCTCCTTTGAAATATTTTGTGACAAACTTCCTGTAGTCCATTTGGAAATAGTCTTGAACATATTGCAGTGCTGCATGATAATTCTTCACCATCAAGTTGGCATATTCTCCCACAATATGCACTTGTTGGATTTTCAGTCTATAGAATTCGTTCAGCATTCGGTAGTCGTCTTGCTTGTATCTCGACTTATTGTCTTTTATTCTTTGGATATTCATTGCGTTGTAAAGCACCAAAAATCCGCCTTCAAGCTTTAGCGCACCGATTTTCGATAAATATAGAAGTGCTTCTTCCACGTCTTCTAATTGAATGTCAGCAAGTCCGCCAAAAAGGGATTGGGAACTTGATTTTATTCGGTTCAGAAGCTCTACTACGGAGAACTGTATGGCTTTGTCGGGCACATTCTTTTTTTCTGCATCAAAAGCTAATTTGTATAGCCATTCCACGGCAAAGCG